>PVMK01151986.1_pt1 | contig 59030 bp, 56 predicted proteins | sample 1853481 | NCBI WGS metagenome assembly PVMK01 (sample SAMN08533507, study PRJNA380276) | Marine sediment metagenome, whole genome shotgun sequencing project.
AATCATCTTCTGTACGACATCCCGGGCATCGCCATAACACATACACGTGTTGTCCTCGGCAAACAACAGGTTTTCGATGTCGGAGAAACCGGTGCCCTGACCACGTTTTATCACAACCACGTTGCGGGCCTTGTCTACATCAAGGATTGGTATGCCGTAAATCGGGCTGGAAATGTCGTTGCGTGCTGCCGGGTTAACCACGTCGTTGGCACCGACGACCAGCGCTACATCGCAAGTCGGGAACTGGTCGTTGATGCCATCCAGGTCATGGATGACATCGTAGGGGACACCGGCGTCAGCCAGTAACACATCCATGTGACCGGGCATGCGTCCGGCAACGGGGTGTATGGCAAAACTGACACGTACACCTTTTTCTTGCAGAACTCTGGCCAATTCCCACACATCATGCTGTGCCTTGGCCATCGCCATGCCATAACCGGGAACGATGATGACGTTTTCAGCAGAAGCCAAAATGGTGGCAGCAGCAGATTTGCCAGGTGTCTTTTTGGCCTTTTTTCTGCCGGAGACCCCGGTTTCGCTTCGTGCGGTCATTTTTGAATACACTGTCTTCAGACCGAGAACAAACAGGATGGCCATACCGATATAGATAATCTGGATTAACAGTTCATTGTTAAACTCCATGATTATCAATCTTCCCGTGTTTCGTTTGCAGCATTGCTGGTGAGCAGTTCAGCAGTTGCCGTATGAACCAGTTCGCCCTCGTGGGTCAATAAAGTGCCATCGACTACTTCGTCTTCACGATCGATTTTTACAGTTTCATCTTCAACCAGCAATTCCAGCAGGTCGAGCAGGTTGTGTGCATACATTTCACTGGCGTGAATAGCCGCTCCGCTTGCCAGATCCAGTGGCCCGTCAATCAATACCCCGTTGTGGACAATGGTGGAACCGGGTTCCGTCAGTGCACAATTACCACCTGAATCCGCCACAAGGTCAACGATGATCGAACCCGGGTTCATACTCTCAACCATGGCTTCAGTGATGATTTTCGGTGCAGGTCTGCCGGGAATGTCAGTGGTTGCGATAACAACATTGGCATGGGCAAGGTGCTCTGCGAGTTTATCGGCTGGTTGCTGGTCTTGTTCTTCGGTCAATTCACGGGCATCACCATCTTCCCCCTTACCTTCATCCTCACCCTCACCTGTTGCGCTGAGACCGGAACCGATCATTATTGCCCCCAGCGATTCAACCTCTTCGCGGGCTGCGGAACGGGTGTCCCAGGCTTCGACACGGGCGCCTAGCCGACGGGCTGTTGCGATGGCCTGTAACCCCGCTACGCCTGTGCCGATGACAATGACGGTAGCCGGTCTCAACGTTCCAGAGGCGGTGGTCAGCATGGGGAACAAACGGGGTGCCAGTGTCGCGGCGCGCAACGCGGCCTGGTAACCGGCAATGGTGGCCTGTGAAGATAGTGCATCCATGGACCGGGTACGGTTCATGGCCGGTACAAGTTCCATGGCCATACAGGTGTGGCGGTGTTTATTGAGTGTACCGATTACTGCCGGATTGCGGTGGGCGAAAACCAGGCCCATGCAGAGACGGCCATCCGGCAGATTAGCCAGCTGTTCCGTCGCCGGAACCTGAACCCATAACCAGATATCGGCCATGGTCAGAATGATCTCGGCATCATCCAGCAAAGTGCAATCGGAATATTGTTCATCGGAAAACCCGGCGGCATCGCCGGCACCGTTTTCTACCAGGACTTGAAACCCCTTTCCTGCAAGTTTGTTGGCACTTACCGGGTCCAGCGCCACGCGGCGCTCACCTTCGATTCGCTCTTTCAGCACCGCTACAGCTAAAGACATTAGTACTTCTCCCTGTCCAGAGTCAGCAATATTAATTAAAGCAGATATTCCTTAAGGCGGTATTATCGCCTAAATGATGCTTAATTCGTACGTGGAATGAGGTGTGTTGAATCAACTGGAGCCGGGTGCATAAAAAAACCCCCATCGCCTGCGCTCCGGGGGGTTCCTGATTACAGGTTTTTCTTTCGTCTATAGCGCTTTGAACACCGCGTCCAGGCTGTCCTTGGCATCTCCAAACAACATGCGTGTGTTCTCCTTGAAGAACAACGGATTTTGGACACCGGCATAACCGGTTGCCATGCTACGTTTGAGAACGATTGATACCTTGCCATTCCAGCACTCGAGTACCGGCATGCCGCCGATCGGGCCGTCGGGATCGGTCAGGGCTGAAGGGTTGACGATGTCATTGGCGCCGATGATGATCGAAACATCAATATCCGGGAAATCATCATTGATCTCATCCATTTCGAAGACGATGTCGTAAGGCACCTTGGCCTCGGCTAACAATACGTTCATGTGCCCAGGCATACGCCCTGCGACCGGATGGATTCCGAAACGTACGTTGATACCCTTGTCTCGCAAGGTGTGGGTGATTTCGTGGACGATATGCTGAGCCTGGGCCACCGCCATTCCGTAACCGGGGATGATCATCACCTCTTTGGCGTTGGCGAGCAGTGCTGCGGTTTCATCAGTATCAATGGCAATGACCTCACCTTGAGCCTCGTCGCTTGCCGCGGCCGCGGTTCCGCCACCGGTACCAAAGCCGCCGGCTATCACGGCCAGGAACTTGCGGTTCATGGCACGGCACATGATGTAACTCAGGATGGCGCCACTGGAACCGACCAGCGCACCGGTAACGATCAGCAGATCATTACCCAGCATGAAGCCGGTAGCCGCCGCTGCCCAACCGGAGTAGCTGTTGAGCATGGACACCACGACCGGCATGTCCGCGCCGCCGATCGCCATTACCATGTGAATACCGAACAACAGGGCAATAACCGTCATGATGATGAGCGGCTGCATGCCTTCGCCTGCGGCAGATTGCACTACGAAATCGTATCCAAACCAGATCGCGCCAATCAACAGGCAGAGATTCAGCCAATGCTGGCCAGGCAAGGTCAATGGTGAGCCACCGATGCGGCCCGACAATTTGCCAAATGCGATCACAGACCCCGAAAGTGTCACGGCACCGATCAGGATGCCGATGTAAGTTTCGATGTCATGAATGGTCAACTCCACGCCTGCGAGATGCTTGTTGGGGTCCATAAAGTTGGCGAAACCCACGGCCACTGCAGCAAGGCCCACCAGGCTGTGCAAGATGGCGACGAGCTCCGGCATCTGGGTCATTTGTATACGACGTGCTGCCAGCAGACCGATGCTGCCACCGATCAACAGGGCTGCGAACAGGATCGTGTAGTGTTGGGTTACGACACCCAGCACCGTCGCGACCAATGCGATCGTCATGCCGATAATGCCGTACCAGTTACCCCGCCGGGCGGTTTCCTGGTTGGAAAGCCCACCGAGGGCGAGGATGAAAAGTATGGTCGCAATGATATACGACACGGTAATTACTCCAGCGTTAATCATGACGACCCTACCTCCTGAACATTTCGAGCATGCGGCGCGTAACGGCAAAACCGCCCGCGATATTTATGCTCGCAATAAGAACGGTGCCTGCTGCGATCCACTTGATCACTTCAGTGTCTGAACTGACCTGTAACAAGGCACCGATAATAATAATGCTCGATATCGCATTGGTAACGCTCATGAGCGGCGTGTGCAATGCGGCTACCACGTTCCAGATAACCATGTAGCCGATAAAACAAGCCAGTACGAAGACCGTGAAATGCGCCATGAAGGACTCGGGTGCAACTGCACCGAGGCCCAAAAGTGCAAGGCCGGCGATCAGCAGCCCAATGATGGGGCCGGCGGCTGAGCGTTTCTTTTCCTCTGTGGCTTGCACAGGTGCGGGTGCTGGCTCCGCCTTGGGCGGGGCAGCGGAAAGTTTCGGTGCCGGTGGCGGCCAGGTGGTTTCCCCATCCTTGCAGATGGTTGCACCACGAATAACTTCGTCTTCCATGTCGACCACAATCTGACCGTCTTTTTCAGGTGTCAGATCGGTCAACAGGTGACGCAGATTGGTTGCGTACAGCTGGCTGGATTGTGCTGCCAGTCTACTGGGTAAATCGGTGTAACCGATAATGGAAACGCCGTGTTTAACTACCACTTGCCCGGGCTCGGTCAGTTCACAGTTGCCGCCTTGCTCGGCGGCCAGGTCGACGATGACGCTGCCGTCCTTCATGGTCTCGACCATCTCAGCCGTAATCAGCTTGGGTGCCGGTCTGCCCGGGATCAATGCGGTAGTAATGATGATGTCCACATCTTTGGCTTGCTCGGCAAACAATGCCATCTCAGCCTTGATGAATTCGTCGCTCATGACCTTGGCGTAGCCGCCCTCGCCGGAGCCATCTTCATCTTCGAAGTCCAGCAGAAGGAACTCTGCATCCATGCTCTCTATCTGTTCCTGGACTTCCGGCCGGGTATCAAAGGAGCGAACGATCGCGCCCATGCTCTTGGCAGTGCCAATGGCGGCCAGGCCGGCAACACCCGCGCCAATAACCAATACTTTAGCCGGCATTACCTTGCCGGCAGCGGTGATTTGGCCGGTGAAAAAACGCCCGAAATGCTGGGCAGCTTCCACCACGGCCCGGTAGCCTGCGATGTTCGCCATGGAACTCAGCGCATCAACTTTCTGCGCCCGTGAGATACGTGGAATACTGTCCATGGCCATGGCAGTCACGCCGCGCTCGGTAAGCGTTTGCAACAGTTCAGGGTTTTGTGCCGGCCACAGGAAACTGATCAGTGTCTGGCCCGCTTTCAGGCGTGCTGCCTCTTCATCACCAGGACCACGCACCTTCATAATGATGTCGGAATCGTTCCAGATTTCATCCATGGTCGCGACCGAACAGCCGGCCGCTTCATAGCTTGCGTCCGAATAATTCGCAGCGGCGCCTGCATTGGTCTCAACTGCTACGTCAAAGCCCATCTTGATTAATTGGGAGGCCACGTCAGGGGTTGTGGCTACGCGCTTTTCGCCCGAATATAGCTCCCTCGGTATACCGATTTTCATAAAAATCTCCGGTTGATTTGCCGTTTTAAAGCTTGGGTTGCTTCGAATAAATGATCTCTTTCTTATTACATACCAGGTCTGATAGCAAGGTTTGTCCTGGTGCATATTTCAGTTGGGCGTGAGTATACCCACATAATTCGTAAAAACTACGACTTAGGTCAATTATACGTCATTAAATACGCGGCTAATTACTGCGTATTTCCTTAAGTCTTTCCGGAGTGCCGATGTCGTGCCAGGCGCCCCGGAAAATTTCACCGGTCACTCGCTGCAAAGCCATCGCGGCTTTCAACATCGGTACGACCGAATACTTGCCACCAGGTGTGGCAGAGAAGAATCGTGGGTGATAAACGCTGATACCGCTGAAGGTATAACGTGCTTGTGCATCCAGGTCGGCAGTGTCTTGAAACACGTGTCCGCCTTGTAATACGAAATCAGCGTCCGGATTATGTTCAGGGTTCGGAACGAGTACCAGGTGTGCATGGCTGCATTTTATGGCTCTGAGTCTTGCCAGCGGGTATTGGCTGAATATATCACCGTTAATGACGGCAAACGGTGAGTCTCCCAGTAGCGGCAGTGCCTGCCCGATACCACCGCCGGTATCGAGTGCGCCGGGTGGTTCCTGTGAATAGTGGATATTCACACCCCAAGCTGAACCATTGCCCAGCGTGTCCCTGATCATGTCGCCCAGGTGGGCCAGGTTGATGACAATCTCACGAAAACCGGCCTGCGCGAGTCTTTCAAGGTGATGTTCGATCAAGGGACGACCGCCAACCTCCAAAAGAGGCTTGGGCCTGGTATCTGTCAATGGCCGCAGGCGTTCACCACGTCCGGCAGCTAAAATCATGGCGCGCATTTGGCTTGCTCCATGATGGCCAGCATCCCGGTAAATTCCGGGTAGTGGCGTAAGGTGCTGGTGACGTAATTATAAAAACGCGGAATCATTTCAATATAACCATCTTTCCCATCCCGGTAATGTAGCCTGGCAAATATACCGATAATTTTGATATTACGCTGCAGACCCATCAGGTCGCAGTAGCGCAACCATTGTTGCGGCGTGATATCAACACCGAGTTTCAAGCGGAAATCTTCCATCCAGTGTTCAAGTTGCGCCCGCGGCCAGTCGATATACCGATCCCAGATCAATGAAATAAAGTCATAACTGAGGGGTCCCTTGACGGCGTCCTGAAAATCAATGATACCGACGCTGTTGCTGCCGGCTTTCAGCAGGTTACAGGAGTGAAAATCACGATGGACAAAACAGCTGGGTTGGTCAAGCGCCGAATTAATGACCTGTGTGCAAAATTCATCCCAGATTGCATCCAGTTGTCCCCTGGACATCTTTTTGCGGTGATGGTCCAGGTACCAGTCGGGGAAAAGACTCATTTCTGCCCGTAGCATGTCGCTGTCATATTCGGGCAGACGGGTGGCATCCACCTTCAGCGCCATGTTCTTCAATACATCAAACAAGCCGGGAAAGATCTCATCCTTGTTGCTTTCATTCAGCAAATCGCGGTACAGGTCATCGCCGAGGTCTTCCATTAACAGGAAACCATTGTGTTGGTCCATATGAATAATTTCCGGTGCATGCAAGTCCGCTGCTCTCAGGCGCTGGTCTATATCAATAAACGGCCTGACATCCTCCCCGGGTGGCGGGGCGTCCATCAGGATCCGGGACTCGCCATCGGCTTGCACCCTGAAATAGCGCCGGAAGCTGGCGTCACCGGCTACGGCGTAAAATTCAGACTGCAGATCGACATCCATTTGTTGCAACCAGGCGTGTGCCTGCGTAAGACGCCGATCCTGTTTTGCTATTGATGAATTGCCGGATAAAACCATGGGGTAGATTCTGCCGGAAACCGGTCGGTGATGAAATACCGGTGTTGAGGGTATTTAAAGTGGACTAATATGGTACTATATCAAATTGCACACATGATTATGTTTCGGAGAAGCATGTTACGCATCAGCAAAATGACGGATTACGCCATCATGGTGATGGTTGAATTGCACGCTTCACGTGCTGAAGTGCTCAGTGCGCATGCCCTGGCTGATCGCTCTCACCTGGAATTACCGACAGTAAGCAAAGTTTTGAAATTACTGGTAAAAACGGGCTTGGTGGATTCCTATCGCGGTGCCAATGGGGGCTACAGCCTGGAGCGGAATGCACAGGACATTAGTGTCGCGGATATTATTGCAGCCATTGAAGGGCCTATTGCAATGACCGAGTGCAGCGTGAAAGAAGGTCTGTGTGCGCAGGAGGCTTTGTGTAGTTTACGTGGCAACTGGCAACGTATTTCTGTTGCAGTTGCTCGAGCGATGGAAGGTGTGTCACTGGCAGAAATGGCGCGACCGCTAAAACCAACTGCATCACCCTTGCATATCACCACACTGAATGTATGAACTGGAACTATTAAAGATATGAGTGCTGAAACATCCACCATCGACAGCCTGGTCGAGCAAAAATACCAACATGGTTTTGTAACGGATATCGAATCCGACACACTGCCGCCGGGCCTGTCAGAAGACGTTATCCGCGCAATTTCAGCGCGTAAAAATGAGCCGGAGTGGTTGCTTGAATGGCGTCTGAAAGCCTATGACCACTGGCTAACCATGGCACAACCGGATTGGGCGCATCTAAACATTGATGCCATAGATTTCCAGGCGATTTCTTACTTTTCCGCACCAAAATCAGATAAAGACCGTCCGCAAAGTCTCGATGAGGTCGATCCCAAGCTACTGGAAACATACGAAAAGCTGGGTGTGCCGCTGCATGAACGCGCCCGTTTGGCAGGCGTGGCCGTTGATGCGGTATTTGATTCGGTTTCCGTGGGTACGACTTTCAAGAAGGAGTTGGCCAAGGCCGGTGTTATTTTCGGCTCATTCTCTGAAGCTGTTCAGGATCACCCTGAGTTGGTGAAAAAGTACCTCGGCACCGTGGTACCGCAACGGGACAATTTTTTCGCTGCCCTGAATTCTGCGGTCTTCACAGACGGCAGTTTTGTATTCATTCCCAAAGGTGTTCGTTGCCCGATGGAATTGTCTACCTACTTCCGCATCAATGCGGCAGAAACCGGTCAGTTCGAGCGCACCCTGATCATTGCAGAAGAGGGTGCCTACGTCAGTTACCTCGAAGGCTGCACCGCCCCGATGCGTGATGAAAACCAATTACACGCCGCAGTGGTGGAACTGATTGCGCTGGACGATGCGAGCATCAAGTACTCCACAGTCCAGAACTGGTATCCAGGTGACGAAAATGGTGTGGGCGGGATTTATAACTTCGTCACCAAGCGTGGTGATTGCCGCGGCGCACGCTCGCATATTTCATGGACCCAGGTTGAGACCGGCTCTGCGATTACGTGGAAGTATCCCAGTTGCATCCTGCGCGGAGATGACTCAAGAGGTGAGTTTTACTCGGTTGCGCTGACCAACAATTACCAGCAGGCGGATACCGGCACCAAGATGATCCATATCGGCCGCAACACACGCAGCAAGATAATTTCCAAGGGCATCTCGGCCGGCCACGCGCAGAATGCCTACCGTGGATTGGTCAGGATGACGCCACGGGCCGACAACGCACGTAACTACACCCAGTGTGATTCCATGCTGATCGGCAAAAATTGTGGTGCGCATACCTTCCCTTATATTGAGGTGCGTAATCCCACTGCCAAGGTCGAGCATGAAGCGACCACCTCGAGAATAGGTGAAGACCAGTTATTTTATTGCCTGCAACGCGGCATATCCGAAGAGGATGCCGTTTCGATGATCGTCGATGGCTTCTGCAAGCAGGTTTTCAAACAATTGCCGATGGAATTTGCGGTCGAGGCCAAGGCTTTATTGGAAGTCAGCCTCGAAGGCGCCGTTGGTTAATTATTATTTTGTTTTGGAAATTCAATTAAAGAGTATGTCAAGCATGTTAAAAATCACGAACCTGCACGCCAATGTTGCGGGTAAAGAAATTCTCAAAGGCCTGGACCTGGAAGTGAAGGGTGGTGAAATGCATGCCATCATGGGCCCCAACGGTGCCGGAAAAAGCAGCCTCGGCAATGTACTGGCCGGCCGGGAAGGTTATGAGGTTACCCAGGGCGAGGTTATTTTCAATGGCAAGAACCTGCTGGAAATGGAGCCGGAAGTGCGTGCCTGCGAAGGTGTATTCCTGGCCTTTCAGTACCCGGTGGAAATCCCGGGTGTCAACAATACCTATTTCCTGCGCGCAGCCCTCAATGCACAGCGAAAATACCGTGGTGAACCCGAACTGGATTCAGTCGGTTTCCTGCGCCTGGTACGTGAAAAACTGAAGGTGTTGAATATCGGTGATGAGTTGCTGCACCGGGCCGTTAATGAGGGTTTCTCCGGCGGTGAAAAAAAACGTAACGAGATTTTCCAGATGGCGGTGCTTGAACCTACGTTGGCCATCCTGGATGAAACCGATTCCGGTCTGGATATCGACGCGCTGAAGGTCGTCGCCGAAGGCGTCAACCGTCTGCGTTCCCCGGACCGTGCAATGATTGTTATCACGCATTACCAGCGTCTGCTGGATTACATCGTACCGGACAAGGTGCATGTGCTGGCGGATGGCAGGCTGGCTGCCACGGGCGGTGCAGAACTGGCACTGAAACTCGAGGAGCAGGGCTACGCATGGCTTGAAGATGGCGGCATCGGAGCACTGGACACTGAGAATGCCGGCCAGGCGGCAAGGCCATGAATGAATGGTCGGAACAACTGGCCGATGAACTGCCGCGCGATAGCGGTAGCCAGCCGGATTGGTTCAGGGCTTTGCGCCATGCCGGAGCGGAACAGTTTCGAGCCAATGGCCTGCCGACCCGTAAGGATGAAGCCTGGAAGTACACCGGGCTTGGGTCGATTGAGCAGCACGGTGCCCAACTGGCAAAAAGACCTGAATCCGGCGCTTCCCTATTTGCAACACCGGTTGTGGCTACCGGGCATCAGATAAAAATGCTGGATGGGTGCATGCTGGAAACCAGGTTTGATCTACCGGCAGGTGTCACTCTGCTTTCACTTGAAGAAGCATTGAGTAGCGGTGTCGATGGTTTGCAGAATTTGCTGGAGTCATTGCCAAAATCACAGCCCAAAAAACTATCCTCTGATGGTTTCAGCGCCCTGAATACAGCCACGCTCGAAAACGGTGCGGTCATTCATGTCGCCGCCGGTGTGGATGCTGGCCGGTTGCTTTTGAATTGGTCCAGCACGCCGGCCGACACTGCCCGGATGTTTAATTCCCGTATTTGCCTGATCCTGGAAGCGGGCGCCAAACTTGAATTGCTGGAACAGTTTGAAGCGCAGCACAGCAATGCAAATACCAGCAATATCGTTGTGCAGATCGAGCTTGGTGAAAGCGCCGTATTGCAACACGTACGATTGGTACAGGAGCCTGATGAAACTGGCCTGATTACGCGCACTGAAGTCAGCCAGCGGGCTGACAGTGAATACGCCTATTACGGATTTGATTTAGGCGGTGGCCTGGTGCGTCACGATTTACACTGTAGCTTGCTCGGCAGTGGTGCCAGGGCCAGTCTGAACGGAGCTTATTTGCTGGATGGAAAACGGCATGTGGACAATCACGCAAGGGTAGATCACATGGCAGTTGACGGGTTCAGTGAGCAGTACTTCCGCGGTGTTGCCGGTGGCAGTTCCAAGGCGGTATTCAATACGGCTGTTTATGTACACCCCGGGGCTGATGGTACCGAAGCAAAACAATCCAACGCCAATATCCTGTTGTCAAAACGGGCCGAGATCGATACCAAGCCGGAGCTTGAGATTTACGCGGATGAAGTGATAGCCGCGCATGGCGCAACGGTGGGCCAACTGGATGAGCAGGCCGTTTTTTACCTGCGTAGCCGCGGTTTGAGTGAAGCACAGGCGAGACAACTATTGACCACCGCTTTTTGCCGCTCTGTCAGTGACAAACTGGCTGGCGGGAAAATGGCCGATGACAAACTCGCTGAAGCCATGTCACAACGCATGATGGACGTCATGCCACGGGCAGAATAATTGATGAATGAATCTGCGCTAAAGTCTTCTGAAATCACACTGGATGTAGAAAAAGTCCGTGCTGACTTTCCCATTTTGCAACGAACCGTGCACGGCAAACCACTGGTATACCTGGACACGGCGGCATCGGCCCAGCGTCCATTGGCGGTGATCGAAGCGGTTGATGGTTTTTATCGTAACCACAATGCCAATATTCACCGTGGTGTGCATACCTTGAGCCAGGAAGCCACGGAAGATTATGAACAGGCGCGGATAAAAACCGCTGGTTTCATCAACGCGCCCTCAGAGCAGGAAGTGATATTTACGCGAGGTACCACCGAGTCCATCAACCTCGTAGCACACAGTTTTTTGCGTCCACGTTTAAAAGCGGGTGACGAGATTCTGATCAGCTGGATGGAGCATCATTCCAACATTGTTCCATGGCAATTACTGTGCGAAGAAACCGGTGCTGTATTAAAAGTGATACCGATGAACCAGCGCGGAGAGTTGGAAATGGATGCCCTGGCAGACATGTTGAACGAACGTGTGAAACTGCTTGCTGTGGTCCAGGTCTCGAACGCACTGGGTACCATCAACCCGGTGGCTGAGATATGTGCGATGGCAAAACGCCAGGGCGTACCGGTGCTGGTCGATGGTGCTCAGGCCATGCCGCACCAGTCGATTGATGTTCAGAGTCTGGATTGTGATTTTTATTGTTTCTCGGGCCATAAGATGTACGGCCCGACCGGGATTGGTGTCCTGTGGGGACGTTACGAGCATTTACAGGCCATGCGCCCCTACCAGGGTGGTGGTGAGATGATCCGTCATGTGACCTTCGAAAAATCCGAGTTCAATGATGCACCCGGAAAGTTCGAAGCCGGTACACCCAATATCGCCGGCGCCATCGGGCTGGGAGCGGCAGTGGACTATCTGCAGGGCCTTGGCATGCAAAACGTGATGTCCTGGGAAGCCCAATTGCTTGCCTACGGTACCGAAAAGCTCGCACAGATTGATGGCTTCAGAATGATCGGAACCGCAGCGCACAAAGCCGGTGTAATGTCATTTGTTCTGGGTGATATTCACGCCAACGACGTGGGTACGCTCGTAGACCTGCACGGTGTTGCCATCCGCACCGGCCACCATTGCGCGATGCCGGTGGTGGAGTTTTTTGGGTTGCCGGCGACCGCACGTGCATCACTGGGTATTTACAATACCTTTGAAGAAATCGACATCCTGGCGGACGCGCTTGAGAAAACCATCGTGATGTTTGCCTGAGTTGAGTTTTTCGTTACCGGCTATTCAGGCAGTACATCTCCGGAACCGCCCATTTCTGCTGGAAAATCCCTCAATTTGGGCAGACCGTCCTTGATTCGTAAAGTTGTCTCCTGGTAATTGACATGCACGGCTGCCTGGTGGTCGAAGTCAGGGATGGCTGAGGCATATACATCGGTCAGGCCCATGAGAGGATGTTCGCTGAGGAAATGCCCGCCACAGGTCTTGCACCATTTGCGGTGACTGTTATCCGTTTTGTGGTAGCTGCCGATATTGTCAGCGCCCCGGGTGATCTGCACCGCCTCAGGTTTCCATAACGAAAATGCATTGACCGGTCCCCCGGACCAGTGCCGGCAGGATTCACAATGGCAATACCCCATCGCTTCGGGTGCACCGCTTACCGTGAATTGAACGTCTCCGCAAAAACAGCTGCCTTGGTATGTTTGTTCATTGTCCATTGTGTAATGATCCAGATTTTTGTGTTAGTAATGAAGTATAGAACAGAATGCGGGTTTTGGAATTGTAGAAGGATGGTTTGTGTCACAAGGAGATAAAAAAACAGCTTGTCAACCAGTTAACCTGCAAACTGTTTTAGGGTTGAGGGGGCGCCATGCCCCCGATTTTATCAATCTTCATTTTTGGGTCGATGGGCCTTAATCAGATCTTGCTGAACATTTGAAGGCACCGGATCGTAATGGCTGAATTCCATTGCGTAGGTGCCCTGGCCCTGGGTCATGCTCTTCAATTCCGTGTGGTAATCAGACAAGGAGCTTAACGGGATATCAGCACGGATCGTTACCAGGCCGCCACGCAGGCTTTCAGTGCCGGAGATTCGAGCCCGCCTGCCGGCAAGATTGCCGGTAATATCGCCCATATCGGTATCCGGAACCGTAACATCCACACTCACGATGGGCTCGAGAATCTGTGGGACCGGCATTTTTGATTGCATCAAGGAATGCATTGCGACCGGCGAACACAAACGCGATTTCCTTTGAATCTACCGGGTGGAACTTGCCGTCGTAAACGGTTACTTCAAGATCCTGCATGGCATACCCAGCGACTGCACCATCGCGCAGAATCTGTGTGACGCCTTTCTCAACTGCAGGGATCAGGTTATATGGAATTGCACCACCGACCACTTTGTTGATGAACTCAAAACCCTGGCCACGTGCCTTGGGCCGTACACGCAGGAAAACTTCGCCAAACTGGCCGGCGCCACCGGTCTGCTTTTTATGCCGGTAATGGCCTTCTGCGGCACGGGTAATGGTTTCCCTGTATGCAATACGCGGCGGACGGGTGGTGACCTCGACCTTGTAACGTTCCAGCATGCGTTCCAGGGTCACACGCATATGCAATTCACCCAGGCCGCGCATGACGGTTTCGTTGAGCTCCTGGTTGTGCTCAACCACGAAACAGGGATCCTCTTCCTGCAGGCGCTGGAGTGCGGTAGAGAGCTTTTGTTCCTGGCCGCGGCTCTTGGTATTTACCGCGAGGCCGTACATGGGTTTCGGGAAATCCACCGGTTCGAGATGGTAGCGGTCCTCATCATGTGAATCGTGAAGAACCGCGTCGTAGTGGATATCGTCAATTTTGGCTACTGCACAGATATCGCCCGGAATACCGGCGTCAATCTCAACATGCTTGCCACCCTGGATTTTGAACAGGTGACCGACCTTGAATGGTTTGCGGGCATCGCCGATCAATAGCTGCGAATCGGCGCGAACGGTACCCTGGTAAATCCGGAAGATACTCAATTTCCCCACGAACGGATCATTCGTGATCTTGAAAACATGGGCGATCACATGGTCATGTGCGGTGTGTGTCGTAGTGACATCGACAGCATCATCACCTTCACCTTTAACAAACGTGGTGGGTTGCCTTCCCTCGGGCTCGGCGCCAGTTTACGGTTGAAGAAATTCAATCAGCTGCGGTGATGCCGGCCCCGGACAGGGCAGATACAAAGCATATCGGGAACCAGGTGGCCTTCACGTAAAGCCTGTTCAAACGCAGAATGTAATTCCTCACGTGATCAGTTCTTCACCTTCGAGGTATTTTTCCATCAACTCTTCATTGACCTCAACAACCTGGTCGATGATGGCTTCGTGTGCCTCGGACATGAAAATATATCGGTCTCACCTTCGGTGTGATCAAAACAATCAAGGACTTTTGTCAGGTTTCCCGCTCGGCAAATTAATTGGCAGGCACTCAGGGCCCGAACTCTTCCCGCAGGTCTTTTCACAACCTGGGTCAGGTCTACATCTTCCGCATCTATCCGATTGATGATAATCATGCGGCACAGTCGCCGCTGTTTGGCCCTGACGCATCAGGCGGCGCGTTGCCAGTTCTATACCGGTATGGGCGTTGATTACTATTGCGGTTGTTTCCACTGCCGTTAAGCTGGCCAGGGTCGGCCCGCGGAAATCAGGGATACCCGGCAGTATCGATCAGGTTCAAATGCATGCCCTGGTAATCGAGACTGGCGATGGCTGCGTCGAGTGAGTGCTGGTAGGTGCGCTCCAGCGGGTCGTGATCCATGGTGGTTGAACCGCGCTCAACCGTGCCGGCCTCGCCTTCACTCCGGACTTGACCAGCAATGCTTCGGCTAGTGTCGTTTTTCCCTGACCCTGAATGGCCTACAAGAGCAATGTTACGGATATCCCTGGTGCGGTAGTTAGGCATGCGGCAGTCCTTTTCTGATATGACTTGATCGTAAGTAGGACGGTAATCCTATTACGTTTGATTGAGGGGCAGCAAATGACATATGTCATCCCTCCGTTCAGTTCTGATTCATTGAGTGCGGCGTGTAAGCTGTGTTCGAAGGTCGGGATGAAAGATTTGGAACCGCTTGAAAAGGAGATTGAAATGACCTCTTATGTGCAAAAAATTTTCTGCTTTATTACTCGTTGCGGTAGTGCTTCCCGCCTGGGCTGGACACGATAATAATCGTTACGTGGAACCCGTTTATGACAATGGCCAATATAAATATGCAAAGGTTGTGGATGTACAGCCGGTTATCGAAATTGTGCAAATACCGGAAGACCGGCAGGTCTGCGGGAACAAGCGGTTCAGCGGCGTGTTGCTGAATACCGTTCGCCGGCGCCGGCGATATTTGGTGCCATTCTTGGTGGTGTCATCGGCAACAAACTAAGCAAGGGGGCATGGACATGGTCACGGACACGGACATGGCAGCAACCGTGGCTTGGCTACTGTTGCAGGCGCCGCGATAGGTAGTGCAGTTGCCACTGAAATCCAATACAGCAAGTATCCCGCCAAAGTATTACACGGAAAATGTACAGCTATGCAGCACGGAAACCAGTTGGCGCAGTGAAGAGCGTGTAATTGCCTGGGATGTCAGCTGGAAGTACCGCGGCCGGATATATCAAACCAGGATGGACGAACCACCGGGCGACCGCATTCGCGTCAGGGTCAGCGTAGGTCCGGTTTACCGTTAGGACCTGTTAGCAAGTTCAAATACACTCCTGCAGTTCCGGTCCCTCCTCCGGTAACTGTTGTCAGGCGGCACCGAAACCCGGTGCCGCCTTTTTTTATGTACAGGATGTACGGTATGCCGCGGGCGCAGGGATGCGCAGGAGCGGCGCATGTACAGGAGGAGGTGAGACCGGGAACCGGTCGAGAAGCTGGCCTGGGCCATGTGCGGCGCGATGGGTTTTAGTGTTGCACGGCATATCAATGAGGGATTCTCCAACCCCCAGCACCATCCGATCGCCGCGACACGGGCACCTTCCCCAGAGACACGCCATAAACCCGTCCCTGGGGGCTCTGACGCGAACGTCCTGTTCGCGAAGGTCTCAGGAGAAGGTGCCCGTATCCCTGCTTGGTTGGGCAGATTCTTGTAGAAAAACTAGCCTGGGCCATTATTTATGACTTTTCCATGGCAAGCTGCTGACAAAACACAGTTCATCGGGTATTGCCGCTGTACACCATTTGCTGCTTCGGGTAACGTTCCAGCACTTGATTAAAGCAAGGCCCTACAGTGACTGAACCATGGCTGGTACTTAAATTTGGCGGCACCAGTGTCAGCGGCCCACGGCAGTGGCAGACCATTGCATCACTTGCGAGACAACGTCTTGATGACGGTTATCGCGTATTGCTGGTTTGTTCAGCGGTGGCAGGCGTTACCGATGCCTTGCAAGCGCTTGCCGATAGGGCGGGTGATTACAATGCGGCCGAAGTGAAAGCCATCCTGGATCGTCACCGGCAATTGGCAAAAGAACTGGAAATCGAAGCAGAAGACCTGGTGCAAGATGCCGGTTTTGAGATCACCCGCCAACTCGACTTGATTTCCAATGCAGCGGACCAGGCTGGCCGGTATGCAGCCCTGGTATCGTTACTACCTGTGGGTGAGTGGCTGAGCACACGAATCGGCGAGCGATACCTTGCCCGCAGTCTGTCAGTTGAATGGGTGGATGCCCGGGATGCTTTGCGGACACTTCCGGAAACGGATACATGCGCCAGACGGGCCTGGCTCTCTGCCCGTTGCCGTAGCGGGCCGGATCAGGCCCTGGCACAGAACTGGCGACAAAAAACCCCGTTATTGATCACCCAGGGATTCGTGGCAGCAAACTTCAATGAAGGCACGGCGCTGCTGGGCAGGGGTGGTTCAGATACATCTGCCGCTTTGCTGGCAAGCCGTCTGCAGGCTGAGCATATTGAAATATGGACCGATGTGCCGGGTTTGTTCAGTGCCGATCCGCAGGTTATTCCGGAGGCCCGTTTGTTGCAAGTGCTGAATTACGACGAAGCATTGGAGATGGCTGCCAGCGGTGCCAAAGTGGTTCATTCGCGCTGTATCCGGGCGGCCGCTGATGCGGATATCCCGATACTGGTTCGTGATCTTGCCCGTACGGATTTTTCCGGAACGACGATCCGGCGTGATGATGATTCGACCTCAAAGGGTACCGAAGGAATACGCTCCGTGTGCCGCCAGGCGGATATGGCCGTGCTATTGCTGCAGAATCTTGATACACGCGAGCATGTCGGTTTCCTGGCCTGGGTATTTACCCAAATTGCTGATGCAGGAATATCCGTAGACCTAGTGGCAACTTCGGAAACCACTACCACGGTTGCGCTAAACCGGACCAGTAATCACCTTGATGATGCAACGCTTGATAAACTCGCTGCAGGTCTGCGGAAACGTTGTGTGGTGACTGTTTATCCACAATGCAGTGGTATCAACCTGGTTGGCCGCGGTGCCAGGGTAGCGTTGGTGGACATTGATTCGGAGCCCGGGTTTTTCGCGGAGCATCCATTGCTGATGTTGTCACAATCGGCCAATGACCAATGTATCAGCATATTGACGCGTTCAGAGGATGCGGAAGAGTTGCTCAAAATTTTACATGAGGCTCTGATTGGCAAGGGTCTTGATGCGGCACATAAATCTGAGATCTTCGGTCCAAGCTGGCAGGAAATTCAGCACTGATTATGGCAGGCACAGAATACAGCGATCGGCAGGCAGATTGTTTCAGCTTTTCCGGCTATCACTATGATGCCGCCAGTGGCGTTGCAACCCTATCGTACGATGTAGATGGCCAAACGCTGCAGGAAAAAATCACATTTCCATGGGCACCCTGGCCGGTGGATGCCTCCAGGCAGGCGGCGCTCTTCCAGGCACTGGAATTACTTCACCTGGTTGCCGGCATCAGTTATTACAAAGCAGGCCTGGCACGGCGTATTGATACGGGTGAAAGCAGGATCGACGGGGTCGTGGCCGGTTTTCTGAATACCTTGTATTTGCAGGGCCTGGGGGAGTTTGCATATGTCAATCAACTGGATTTATCCGGTTTAATCAATTTCGAAGTGAACATCGATGAAACACCTGGCGTAAATGACCTGGATCTGCCCGCACGTGCTCTGGTGGCGATGGGTGGTGGTAAGGACAGCCTCGTCTGCCTGCAGATGCTTAGGAGTGCGGGTGTCGAGGTTCAGCCTGTCTGTGTTGGCGGTTCAGCTCTGATCGGTGAAACCGTCAAAGCTGCGGGTCTGCCCCTGATACGAATTCAACGTGTATTGGCGCCCGAACTCGTCGAAATGAATGCAAAAGGTGCCTGGAACGGCCATGTGCCGGTAACGGCGATCAATTCAGCCATCTTGTTGTGTGCAAGTTTGTTATACGGCCACCGCTATATCGTATTTGCAAACGAGTCTTCAGCCAATGAAGCAACGCTGAAGGATGCCCAGGGAAAAGAGATAAACCATCAGTACAGTAAAAGCTTTGCTTTTGAACAGGCTTTCCGTGCTGTCATCCATTCACGTGTTTCAGCGGGTATCGAATATTTTTCCCTGCTGCGGCCTTTCAGTGAAATGCCATCACCCGGCGGTCTGTTCTCGGAAATGACAGAATTCCACGATGTATTTTCGAGTTGCAACCGCAATTTTCACTGGATGGTTCACATATTGAGGGCCGCTGGTGCCAGGATTGTCCCAAGTGCAGGTTCGCGGCCCTGGCGCTGGCACCCGTTTTTGTCTCCCGCAGCAGTTGAGTCGCAATTCAGGGTGCAGACTTGCTGGATCAGGGAAAACCAGTTGCGGGTTTCAGGGCCTTGTGCGGGCTCGGGAGCACAAAGCCATTTGAGTGTGTGGGCAGTATTGCCGAGAGCCGTGCTGCGCATGAAGTTTTTGGCCACGAGCCCGGAATGGCAACACAGAGATTGTCAGCATGCTGGCCGGATCTGCGGAGATCAGGCAAAGTGCGAGCTTGAGTTACTGGAACCGGATCCTGCTGCAGAGCACTGTATTCCGTGCGCCATCATGGCGAAGATTAAATGCGTTTCAGTGACCTGGAAAACGCCCGTGTTGCAATCCTGGGCACGGGCAGGGAGGGTCAGGCTGTGTGGCGTCAGATTCGCACGCCGTTTTCCGGATAAACCCCTGTATCTTGTTTGCAGAATCAGACGATTGATGACCGGGTTTTTGCACGCGAACTCGATCCCGCAATTGACACATGCCATACAGGTCCGCTGGACTGTCGATCAAGCCTAAAGCAATTCGATGTGCTGGTCCGGTCGGCTGCATCAGCCCCTACCGGCAAGAGTTACAGGATCTGCGCTCGTTGCCGGTATACAGTTTACGACCGCAAGTAATCTCTGGTTTGCGGAAAACCCCGATGCAAAAACCATTTGTATCAGCGGCACCATGGGTAAAAGCACAACCGCTGCGTTGACGGCTCATCTGCTCGAGCCGGGCCGGTATCAAAACCTGTCTGGCCGGGAATATTGGCCGACCGATGCTGGATTGCGAGAATGTGGATGCGACTGGTGGGTTATCGAGCTTTCCAGTTACCAGATTTCAGACCTTGTGGCTGAGCCCGATATCGTCATTGTTACTGAAACCTCAGCGAGGAGCATGTTGACTGGCATGGCGGAGCGGAACGTTACGCGGGCACGATAAGCTCAAGCTGGCTGAATTGGTCGGGCAGGTGGCCGCGTCATCGCCAATTTTGCCGATGCGGTGCTGGTTGAAAAACTGGCAAAGCTCCCCGCGCTGTACTCTGGTTTAACCACGAGGAAAACGTGGCGGGCTTACGTGGACATGGTGTCTTTCGGGGTGCAATCGAAAGATTCAGGTATGCTGCGCCTGGCGCGCTGCCCGGGTGAGCACAATATGCAAAACCTGGCAGCGGCGCTGACGGTGGTGGATGCACTGGGACTGCAAATCGAAGACATTGACGAGGTCTTTAGCTCTTTTCACCGGCTCTGCCGCACCGCTTGCAGCTGATTGCTGAAAAGGGCGGGCATCCGCTATGTCGACGACAGTATTTCAACCACGCCGGTGTCCGTGGCCGCTGCTTTGCAGACCTTTGGGTCATGCAGATGTGGTTTTGTGCTGGCGGGATGGACAGGGGGATTGGACTGGAGCGAATTTGCCAGCGGGCTTGCGGGCCGGGTCGCCACATGCCATCATCACGCTGCCGGACAATGGGCCCGAAGATTTTCGCTTGCCTGAGAAAGGGCCGATATTGAGCCCGAAGGGGGGGTGCATGAGGTGATCTCAGCTAGCGGATGCGGTGGAACTGGCACAGACGCTGGTGCCGGAAAAAGGCTGTATCCTGTTGTCCCCGGGGGCACCCAGCTTTCCACACTTTCCGGGAATTTTGAAGAGCGTGGAAACCAGTTTAAAAAATACGCAGGGCATTGAAAAATGCACATAGAGCGCCCATTAAAAAAGGCCGCGGGTGGGAGGGTGAGGAGTGCATATATACCCCATTGGCATGAGGGAGAGACCAATTGCCCGCGGCCTCGGTATTAAGTAGACCTAAACACACACAATTAGTTTCAATTTTTTATTGATCATATGGAGTCGTAAAATGACTGATACAGCCAACGAAATTATGGTGGAAATGAATACCAGCAAAGGCGTTATTCATATTCGCTTGTACCCGCAGCACGCACCGGTAACGGTGGCCAATTTTATCAACCTGGCAAAGCGCGGATATTACGATGACCTCAGTTTTCACCGGGTGATTGATAATTTCATGATCCAGGGCGGCTGTCCGCTTGGTTCAGGTACGGGTGGTCCCGGCTATCAGTTTGAGGATGAATGCACTGCCGAACTCAGACATGATGCCCCCGGGAAACTGTCGATGGCGAATGCCGGTCCCGGCACCAACGGTAGCCAGTTTTTTATCACCCACATAGAAACGCCCTGGCTGGATGGCAAGCACACGGTATTTGGCAGCGTAGTTTCAGCCGACGACCAGACCGTGGTTAACGCCATCGCCGATGGAGACGATATGGTGTCCGTTACCGTTACCGGTGGTGATGAACTGCTGGGACAGCAGGCCGCGCGTGTGTCAGATTGGAACAAAAAACTGGGCAGTTGATTGCCACTGTCTGAGTGTTGATTGTTGGGGGCAGAGCCATTCGGTTCTGGCCCCTTTTTCTGTTTAATGGTCGCGGTTAACGCTGTAATCGGCCAGTTGCTCAAGCGCCGCACGCCATGGTGATTCGGCAAGAATCCCGATAGCCTGCCTGGCTTCGACAGCTTTTTCCCTGGCGACCTCCATGGCCGAGCTCAAAGATCCGGTATCCTCGATAATGGCAAGAATTGGATTGAGGTCGTCTGCACCGCCATTGCGTATGGCTGTATCCAGCAGTTCCCGTTCTTTTTCAGTACAGCGATCACGGGCAAATATCAGCGGCAGGGTGGGTTTCCCTTCTGCCAGGTCATCACCGGCATTTTTACCCATCGTGTCGGCCTCGCCGGTGTAATCCAGCACATCGTCCGCAATCTGGAAGGCTGATCCCAGGCGGTTGCCATAGATTGCCAGCGCTTCTTCGATTTCAGTTGGCTGATCGCCAATGATGGCTGCCAGTCTGCAGGCCGCATCAAACAGCTTGGCGGTTTTGTTTTCAATGACCTGCATATAACTTTGCCGGGTGACTTCCGGGTCACCCATGTTCAGAAGTTGCTGTACTTCGCCTTCTGCGATGGTGTTGGTTGTATCTGCCAGCACTTTCATGATGCGCATTGAGTCGAGACCCACCATCATCTGGAAGCTTCTGGAATATAAAAAATCTCCCACCAGCACACTGGCCGCATTACCCCAGACCGCGTGTGCGCTTTGCTGGCCGCGTCGCAGGTCGGATTCGTCTACGACGTCATCATGCAGCAACGTGGCGGTATGGATAAATTCAATGATGGCGGCGAGCGGTATATGGTCCTGTCCCTGGTATTCGCAGGCATGGGCACAGAGGGTCAGCAGCATCGGGCGTAAACGCTTGCCACCGCTGGATACAATATAGCTGGCGATCTGGTTGATCAGCACCACATCGGATTTCAGGCTGTCATGGATACAGGTATCCACGCGTGTCATGTCCGGTGCGCTTAGTGAAATAATTTGTTCTAGCGGAGACAGTGTTTCTGCCATGGCTGATTCGGGGTTAAGGGTCATACGTATGCTCTGCTGTTTCGGGGATTATAAATGATTGTGTTGGGGGCACTAACAATTCTCATGATTTATTACCGCATGCACCATATACTGTGCTGCCATTCGGGGAGTCAATAAAAGAGGAAATCTTTGATTTGTTCGGTCAATTAAATTCAGTTGAACTGCGCACAGGGTTAACGCTTGCGGGTGTGGTTGCCTTCCGCATGCTCGGCCTGTTTATGATACTGCCCGTGTTTATGTTACTGGCGGTGGACATGCCCGGTTTCAGTCCGGCCAAGGCTGGCCTGGCCGTTGGCATTTATGGACTGACCCAGGCGCTGCTGCAGCAACCATTCGGGAAATTGTCAGACCGCTTCGGCCGCCGCCCCGTCATGCTTGCCGGTCTTGCATTATTCGCTGCCGGTAGCGTGCTTGCAGCCCTGGCCGATTCAATGGGGATGTTGATCGCAGGTCGTGCTTTGCAAGGCTGCGGTGCTATTGCAGGGGTTGCGTTGGCCTTCGCTGCCGACCACACACGCGCACAGAATAGAAGCGTGATCATGGCCATCATTGGTATGGGTATTGGTGCATCGTTCCTGTTGTCCATGATGATTGCGGTACCCTTGTCCACGCTGTTGGGATTGAGCGGTCTTTTCTGGCTGACGGCCGTATTGGGTGTGCTGGGAATGCTGTTGGTATTCACTCTGCCGGCAGCAGTGGTAACAAAGGAGGAAGTCCTACAGGAATCCGGGCGTTCCACCACTGTATGGCTGTTCGCACTTTCAGTATTCTTGTTGCATGCGGTAATGACCTTGCTGTTCGTGGTTTTACCGGGAATGCTGGTCAGCAAGTTTGGCTTTGAACTGGAATATCACTGGTGGATCTATGTTCCGTCGATGCTGGGGTCGGTGATACTGGTGTTTCCGTTGTTGCGACGGATGACGGCCCGAAAACAGGAAATCTCTGCAATGCCGATCGCTTTCCTGGCACTCGGTGGGGCGCTGGGTCTGATGTCTCTCAGCGGGTCTTTGGCAGCGATGGGCGCTTTTGCGCTGATTTTTTTCCTGGCATTCAACCTGCTGGAAGCAGCGATGCCATCATTGGTCAGCCAGTTGACGGGTTCAACCGGCCGGGGACGGAAAATGGGCTTGTATACGACATTCCAGTTTCTGGGGGCATTTGTAGGTGGGCTGGGTGGCGGCTGGTTGCTGGGATTCAGTGGTGATGTGGTGACTTTGAGTGTAGCGGGCTTGATCTGTTCGTTGTGGGCCGTAGCCATGCTGGTATGGTTGAGACCCATGGATAACAGGCAGCAGACCTGATGGTCTATACTACACATCATGGTCTGAATTTGAACTGCGGAGCAGGGCTTCGCAAAGCAGGAGATGCTAGATGGCAAGAGGTGTAAATAAAGTAATTCTGGTGGGTAACCTGGGCAAAGACCCGGAAATGAAATACACCGCCAGTGGTGCAGCAATCGCAAATATTACCGTGGCAACTTCTGAGAGTTGGAACGATAAACAAACCGGCGAAAAAGTGGAAAAAACTGAATGGCACCGAGTGGTGTTTTTCAGACGCCTTGCTGAAATTGTCGGTGAATATCTGCGTAAGGGATCACAGGTTTACATCGAAGGTAAACTTCAAACCCGCAAATGGCAGGATCAAAATGGTCAGGACCGTTACACAACCGAGATCGTAGCCAGCGAAATGCAGATGCTGGGTGGTCGTGCCGGGGAAGGCGGCGCCCGTCCGCAAGCTGGTGGTGGTGGGTTCCGCAATAACCCGCCAGCCCAGCAGGCCCCGGCCCAGTCAACTCCTGACAACGATTTTGCCGATGACGATATTCCTTTCTGAGGGGTATGGCCCATAAGAAAGGTTTCGTCGTTTGACGGAAATTTACTCGATGGCACAAATTAGAAAAGGCATCATCCTGGCCGGGGGCAGCGGTACCCGTCTGTACCCAATCACCCGGGTTATCAGCAAACAGCTGTTGCCGGTGTATGACAAGCCGATGATTTACTATCCGTTGTCCACGCTGATGCAGGCGGGTATCCGGGAAATTCTGGTCATCACCACACCTCACGAGCAAACCCTGTTCCAGCAATTGTTGGGTGATGGCAGTCAGTGGGGGCTCTGTATTTCATTTGCGGTGCAGGAAAGCCCTGATGGTCTGGCACAGGCTTTTATTATCGGCGAGGAATTTCTTGCCGGCGGCCCTTCCTGCCTGATACTCGGTGACAATATTTTCCATGGTGGCGGGCTGCAGGATCTACTGACCCGCTGTATGCAGAGAATGGATGGCGGCACGGTGTTCGGTTACTGGGTGCGTGATCCCGAGCGTTATGGCGTGGTTGAGTTTGATGACTCAATGCAGGTATTGAGCCTGGAAGAGAAACCGTCAAAGCCGCGATCTAACTACGCGGTGACCGGTTTGTACTTCTACGATGGCCGTGCCAGCCGGTTTGCCCGTGAGTTGCGACCCTCGGATCGCGGTGAGCTTGAAATTACCGATTTGAATCTTCGATATCTCGAGGATGACAGCTTGCATCTTGAACGTTTGGGCCGGGGTTATGCCTGGCTGGATACGGGTACGCACGAGTCATTGCAACAGGCATCCAGTTTCATCGAAACCATTGAGGCGCGCCAGGGACTCAAGGTTGCGTGTCCGGAAGAAATCGCCTTTCTGCATGGGTGGATTGATCGTGCGCGTGTTCTTGAACTGGCCGAACCGCTTCGAAACAGTGGTTATGGTGAATACCTCATACAACTCCTGGAACGGGGACCGGAGGGTTGAGGATTCTTGAAACCGGTCTTGATGGTGTTGTCATCATTGAACCCCGGGTGCATGGTGATGACAGGGGCTTTTTCCAGGAGAGCTGGAAAGCCAGCAGCTATGCCGCCCACGGTCTACCCGCCAGATTTGAGCAAACAAACATTTCCCGTTCCGTAAAAGGTGCCTTGCGTGGCCTGCACTACCAGTATCGCCAGGCGCAGGGAAAGCTGGTTTCCGTATTTGAAGGCCGGATTTTCGATGTAGCAGTGGACCTGCGCCCGGCTTCATCATCCTTTGGGCAATGGGCGGGTGTGGAACTAAGCGCAGAAAACCATCGTCAGTTATATATTCCCGAAGGCTTCGCCCATGGCTTTATCGTGCTCAGTAGCAGCGCTTTATTCCATTACCATTGCACGACTGAATATTCACCACATTATGACGCCGCAATCGCATGGAATGACCCGGATATCGGCGTGAAATGGCCTTGTAAGCCAAACACAATTTCTGCAAAAGATCGTGCAGCGCCATTGTTACGGGACGTGCCGGAAGAGCGTCTGCCCCATGGTGTGAAATGAATATTTTGCTGACGGGTGCTGCCGGCCAGCTTGGCAATGAATTGCTTCCATTGTTATCTGCACGTGGCAACGTTACCGCTACAGACCGTAGTAAGCCTGGATCATGGCTTGAAAACTTTGTGGAACTGGATATCAGCGATGGCGGCAGGCTGGAAACCCTGCTGAACCGTTTGCAGCCCGGCTTGATCGTCAATACAGCAGCATTTACAGCAGTGGATCAAGCGGAGAGCAACCCGGAAATAACTTTTGAACTCAATGCCACCCTACCCGGACGACTGGCACGCTGGGCAAAACGCAACGACACCCGTCTGATACATTATTCCACGGATTATATTTTTGACGGCAAGGCTAGTATTCCTTACTGCGAGACGGATGAGCCTGACCCGCAAAACGTATATGGAGACAGCAAACTGGCAGGTGAGCGTGCCATTGAAGCCGCTGGCTGCAAGCACGCCATCCTCAGAACCTCATGGGTCTATTCTTCGCATGGAAAGAATTTCGTGTTGAGCATGTTGGACCTGGCACGCAGAGGCTTGTCTCTCCAGGTTGTAAATGACCAGCAGGGCTGCCCGACCTGGGCCAGGAACCTGGCCCTTGCCAGCGATGTCGTAATAGCAAGCTGGCAGTCATCGGATACCAATAATCACAGCGGGGTTTATCATTACTGTGATGACCACACGCTGAGTTGGTATGATTTTGCCCGCATGACATTCAGACTCGCGGTGGAGGCGGGATTGCTGGATAACGAGCCGGACCTGACACCGGTTGCGAGTTCGGGTTTTCCCCAGCCGGCTGTACGGCCAAAATGGTCGGTTCTGGATTGCAGCAGGATTACCAGGGCTTTTAACATTCACCCGGCTTCCTTCAACCAGTCTCTGCAGGCTGTGATTGATCAGATTAAAACAAGAGAACTAGTATGAACCAGCCTGATGCACCACCGTTGTTGATTCCTGTCATTCTTTCGGGCGGTGCTGGTACGCGCCTGTGGCCGGTTTCCCGGCGCGCCCATCCCAAGCCATTTATGGAGTTGGTCGACGGTGAGACCCTGGCTGAGAAAACATTGCTCAGGGCGAAAGCGGTTTCCAATAACGCACCTGTCATCACTGTCACCTCCCGTGATTATTACTTTTATATGCGTGACCTCTATTCCGGTATGGAAAACAACACCGCCAATGAAAGGTTTCTGCTGGAACCCATGGGCAGGAATACAGCACCCGCGATAGCACTTGCTGCGATGTGCGTGCGGGATAATTTGGATGAAACCGCATCTTTGCTGGTTTTACCGGCCGATCATTTGATTGCAGACATGCGTAACTTCGAAGCCTCTGTGAAAGAGGCCGCCCATCTTTCCAACCAGGGCTTCCTGGTTACTTTCGGTATTCATCCAACCCATGCCGAGACAGGTTATGGGTATATTCGCCAGGGCGATGCGTTGACGATGAGCGGTGGTTACCGGGTCGCTGAATTTGTTGAAAAACCGGATGAGGCGACAGCCATCAGGTACCTGGAGTCGGGCGAATACCACTGGAATTCCGGCATGTTCTGTTTCCAGGCCGGTACGTTCCTGGAGTCGTTGGAACGATACGCACCGGATGTCTACGCCGCAACAACACGGGTGTGGGAAGCAACCGACAAATCACAGTCGCCAATTGAATTTCCTGCTGAATTGTTCAGTGAATGCCCATCCATCTCCATTGACTACGCAGTCATGGAACGCGCGGATAATACGGCGGTGGTAGCCAGTGATTTTGGCTGGAGCGACATCGGTTCATGGAAGGCCATCAGCGAATTATATGAATCTGACAAAAGTGGTAACAGCATCAAGGGCAAAGCCATCCTGGTGGACTCGACTGATTGCTTCATCCAGGGCGGTGAACGGGTCGTTGCCGTTGTGGGTGTCAAAGACCTGATCATCGTTGATACCGGGGATGCGGTGCTGGTGGCTGACCGTAACCACGCACAGGATGTCAAGGAAGTGGTGACACAACTTTCAAAGTTGAAACACGAGGCTGTCAATTTCCACAAAACTGTCCATCGGCCCTGGGGGAGTTTTACCATTCTGGAAGATGCCGCCGACTGCAAGGTCAAACGGCTGGTGGTTAAACCCGGCCAGGTTTTATCCCTGCAACTGCACCATCGAAGGGCGGAGCACTGGACGGTAGTGCAGGGTACAGCAAAAGTCCGTCGCGGCGATGAGGAGTTCCTGTTGGAAGCCAACCAGTCCACATACATTCCGGTTGAAACCCTGCACCGGCTCGAAAACCCGGGCGACCAGGACGTACACCTTATCGAAGTTCAAACCGGTGATTATTTTGGCGAGGATGATATTGAACGCCTTGAGGACGTATACGGCAGAGTCAAATGACAGCTTTTATAAGAAAACTCCAAACAAAGTTCATATTTATATCATCGCTGGCTCTCGCCGGTAGCTTTTTCGCGTTGCCGTTGTTGGCTGATCAAAAAACTGAACCATTGATCGAAAGCAAAACACACCAGGAGCTTATAGAGGCCTGGAGAGATAGCCGGTTTGAAGGCCTTTCGCAGCCCGATGGATGGTTGACACTGGTTGGGCTCGAGTGGCTCAAGGAAGGGGAAAACCGCGTTGGCAGTGCTGCAGATAACGATATCCGGCTGACAGGTGGTCCGGAACATTGGGGAAGCGTATTCCTGCAAAACGACCTGTTACGTTTTGTAAGCTCTGATCATGAAACTGTGAGTATCAATGGCGAGTCTGTTCAACAGGCTGAACTGGTGGCTGACAACAAGGGTGAGCCAACACTGGTGACGGGTGGAACATTGAGTTTCTACACCATTTTCAGAGGCTCTTATGCGCTGCGCATCAAAGACTCACAGGCAAAAACATTACGCAGCTTCAAGGGTGTGGAAAACTATCCGATCAATGTGTCATGGCGTATTGATGGACGCTTTATCCGCGCGGAAGAAGGGGCAAGCATCGAAATATCCAATGTTTTGGGACAGGTCAGTGATTCACAGGTATTTGGTACATTCGAGTTTGACATGGATGGTAAAACCCATAGCCTGCTGGGCCTGGGAAATGAAGAGTCTGAGGACCTGTGGTTTATTTTCGCGGACCGGACCAGCGGTCACGACACTTATGGGGCAGGGCGGTTTTTATACAGTGATGGCATGCCTGGAAACGGTCGATTGACGGTTGATTTCAATAAGGCCTATAACCCGCCTTGTGCTTTCAACCCCTATTCAACCTGTCCGTTGCCGCCACAGCGGAATCGCATGGATTTGTTGGTAACTGCCGGCGAAAAGGACTTTCATCCGGATTCTGGCTAGGGACTACTCTTTATTCTCTTGCTCTTGTGAACGGTCGGCACTGGCAGTAGCGGCCACGCGCCTTTCATTAAAATTCTTGCGCAGCACATAAAACAAAGCCAGCCAGACTGACGCGAACAACGGTGCAGTGGTAACCATGGTTCCATTGGGTTCGGTTTTATATCGGCTCATGTTTCTACAATCCTGTTATTCGTTTTAACGGTTTTCCGTCACGTTCCTAATAGAGACCTTCCAGGTACAATTAAGTTGACGCGCCTGGAGGCCTTTTCGTTACATCACAACGTGATAAGTACTCGTTTTATCGCAATCAGGCCCTGTTGCCCCATTATCAGTGCGAATTTCTGCCCAGTTCACGATCCATCTCGAACTCTCTCGATGTGACAAAGGCTTCCATTTTTTGCAACCGCAGATCCAGTTCCCTGAAACGATGGCTGAGATTACTGAATACATCAGACGGGGCCATGCTCACGCCGCGCCAGAATTTTTCCTGACTTTCATCCTGGTATAAATTTTGTGGTTTAACCGGGAGAATGATCGCAAGGATGATGTACGCCGGTACCATGAAGGGGAAAAAGAAACAGGTACTGACTGCCGCGATCAGGCGTAGCCCTTTCCGGTTAAGCCCAAAATAGCTTGCCAGGCCGGCACAGACACCCGCCAGCATGGCGTTGTCCTTGTCGCGATATAACCGGTGCGGATTTTTGCGCTCGTACAGATCACTCATGGCGCTGTCTCCAACTGGGTGATTCGATATCCAGGATCCTCTCCAGGGTTACGATTCGATCTTCCATTTTCTTGGTGGACTCCCATACATCCGTCAACATTTTCTCATCTTCAGGCGTCAGCCCTTTGGATGTTTTCATATTGGTGACATAGTGAAATATGATCCACAACGGTGCACAGACTGTTACCAGTAAGATAGGTATGAGTTCACCCACTGTTCTTCTCCTGTTTGGCTTTGTCGGCTTTATCGGTCTTGTCGGCTTTATTGACTTTCGCTTTCAATGCGGCAAGCGCATCTTCGACCCGGTCGTCGTCTTCAAGTCCGGCAATTTCATCTGCCAGGCCTTTACGCCGTCCCATATCCAGTGACTCACCTTGTGCTTCAACCCGGTCGATACGCCGCTCGGCATTTTCGAACCGGAATAACATTTCGTCAATCTTGTCGTCATGTATATGTTTGCGTGCTGCCAATTGTGATGTTGCTGTTTTGTGGCGAATGACAATACTGCGCTGACGGGTTTTTGCGTCATTCAACTTGCTTTGCAACTGGGTAATATCCGAATTGAATTTTTCCAGCTGTTCGTCAAGCATCTTCGTTTCATGTTGGGTCTTTTCAACTTCATCGGCCAAAGCCTGTTTTTCAGCCAGTGCCGCCCGCGCCAGATCTTCCCGTCCCTGGCGAACCGCCAGTTCCGCCCGTTTGGCCCAGTCCTTCTGTTCACGCTCAATGAATTCTGCGTAGCGTCGCTGTTCTTTCCGGTCGGCGATGCATTTGGCAGCAGCAGAGCGGATTTCTACCAGCGTATCTTCCATTTCCTGGACCATCAAACGGATAATTTTTTCCGGATCTTCGGCTTTTTCCAACAAAGAATTGATATTGGCGTTGATAATATCGGTAAACCTGGAAAAGACACTCATTGCTTATGCTCCTGCATTCTGTTCTGTACCTGCTTTAATGCATGCTTCGTGCCAATATCTTGATTATTTGCAACTATATGATATTAAAACAAAATTAAAACAGGTTGAAAATATTTACAGTAGTAATACCTGTTTGTCTGGCTAAATTTACCAACAGGTGGTTGAACTTGAAATGGTTTACCTGCTCCATCTGGTGGCCCTGATGAAAATTGATGCTGATTTGAGCATGACATAGCCAAGGCTGCTCCTGTAGAATAGCCTCCCTTTATTGACAGGTAAGAGGAATACTCAATGCGATCCACACTCGCGCTAACAATTATATTCATGCTGGCTTCCGGCTCCGTGCTGGCTCAGGACGTAAACACAGAAAAAGGTAAACTCAGCTATGCAGTTGGCTGGGATATTGGTGCTGACATTGCACGTCGTAGCAGTGATTTTGACGTGGAGTCACTTATCACGGCGATACGTGACCGCGTGGCTGATAATGAGCCACAGGTAGCCGCTGCAGAAATGCAAACATTACTGACCGCGCTGCAGGAGAAAGTACGCGCAGAGCAGGTTGAACAATTCCGTGTCCTGTCTGAGAAAAACCAGGCCGATAGCGAAGCTTTTCTTGAAGCCAATAAAACCAAGACCGGGATCGTTGTACTGCCAAGCGGGGTTCAATACCGCATCATTGAAGAAGGTGAAGGCGCCCGCCCTGGTCTGGAAAGCAAAGTCATTGTTCATTATCGCGGCTCAAAGCTGGATGGGCGTGAATTTGACAGCTCATTCGCCCGCGGGACACCGGAAGAGTTTACTGTCAATGCTGTTCTGAAAGGTTGGCAGGAAGTATTGCCCCTGATGAAAGCAGGTTCTACCTGGCAGATCTTTGTTCCACCTGAGATGGCATTCGGTGCACGCGGCAATCCGCCGGTTGGCCCGAATGAGGCTTTGATGTTTGACATCAAGCTGGTAGAAATCCTTCCATAAAACTGTAAAGACCGGGCAGCGCGTGCGTGCTGCCCGGTCTTTTTTTTTACCCGGTGACCCGGCGTCATCAATCTGCCCGCATTAATTCAGTTTTGCTTTCAGCAAGGCCGGTTTATCTTAATTAAGATGCAGTACACGAGTACTATATTGATATATGCCATCTGATTTGCACACCACGCTATTGAGTGCCGTTTCACCCTTTGATCGGGGCGTGTCCGCCCTTAAGCTCATTGCATTACAAAACCCCGCGGGGAACCTTTCCCGTCCCGGACGGACTGCAGCTGTCCTGGTTCCGATCCTGGACAAACCTGAACCTGAGATTTTATTGACCGTTCGTTCCGAGTTGTTGCCGCATCACCCTGGACAGGTCAGTTTTCCAGGCGGTGCAGTGGACCGGACCGACAGTTCCGCTATCTCCACGGCATTGCGTGAGGCTGAAGAGGAGATTGGCCTGGATTTCTCACAGGTATCCCCGCTGGGGTTCCTGGACCGTCTGGATACGATTTCAGATTACAGGGTTTTACCGGTCGTCGGCCTGGTCAAGCCTTCATTTGTCTGGCAGCCGGACCACCGGGAAGTATCCGAAGTATTTACAGTGCCATTAAAGTTGGCACTGAATCATCATGAATATTCCCACGAGGAACTTATCCGCGGAGGAGAGCGTATCGTGATCTCCTCATTGCACTGGCAGGGCCACAGGATATGGGGTATCACTGCGGCTATTTTGTTAAACCTCGGCAGCCGCATGGAAGATTCGATCCAGGGGTCGATAGGGTTTGTTTATCCGCAATAACAAGCATACAAACTGAACCTCGACCCAAACGGTATGTTCAAACCCATGAAAGAGCTCCGTAGCGGGCTACAGGAGCTCGCAGGCAGCCATGCGGCACAGGACCTGGTACACATGTGTGGTTCAGGGGTTACCGCCTGTCACAACATATTTGCAGGCGAACTGACAGGCTTGCCCGGCCCAAGACTGTACGCGGGTTCATGGAGCGAATTGATACAGGATCCGTCCCGGCCGGATAAAACTACAGCGTCGTAATCTGCCTCAGCCTCACGTAACGATCGTGTCAGCAGTTTTACTAATTCAGAATTGAGCGCATTGACCGGCGGCCGTGCCAGTCGTATTTCACGAATCCTGCCGTGATTTATAAAATCAAGCACGTCGTTTCCTGTTCATGCAGATTTTTTGTGCATGGACTTGTAGCGGTCAAAAAGCTTTGCAAGATAATGCCCGGTATGTGAGCCAGGAATTCCGGCCAACTGTTCAGGTGTACCGGTTGCAATAATCTCACCGCCACGGTCACCGCCTTCCGGGCCAAGGTCTATAATCCAGTCGGCAGTTTTAATGACATCCAGATTATGTTCAATGACGACTACCGTATTGCCATGATCACGCAAGCGGTGCAGCACATGCAGCAATTGCTTGATGTCATGGAAATGCAAGCCGGTGGTGGGTTCATCCAGAATATACAGTGTCTGCCCGGTATCGCGCTTGGACAGTTCCTTGGCCAGCTTGATGCGTTGTGCTTCACCACCGGACAAGGTCGTCGCGCTCTGGCCCAGTGTCAGGTAGGACAGGCCGACATCCATCAGGGTTTGCAGTTTGCGCGCTATCACCGGTACCGGCGCGAAAAACCCCAGCGCGTCCTCTACCGTCATACCCAGCACATGGTGGATGTTCTTGCCTTTATAGTGCACACCGAGGGATTCACGGTTGTAACGCTTGCCATGACAGACATCGCAGGGCACATAAATATCTGGCAGAAAATGCATTTCAACACGGATCAGTCCATCACCCTGACAGGCCTCGCAGCGGCCACCCTTGACATTGAAACTGAACCGCCCGGGCTTGTAGCCACGGGAACGTGCTTCCTGGGTTCCGGCAAACAACTCACGTATCGGCGTGAACAAACCGGTATAGGTGGCCGGGTTGGAGCGGGGCGTGCGGCCGATGGGGGATTGGTCGATATCGACCACTTTATCAAACAGGTGCAGGTTTTCCGTTGCCTCATAGGGTGCCGGCGCGGCGCTGGAGTCATATAATTCCCGCGCAACGAGTCTGTGTAATGTGTCATTGATCAGGGTTGACTTACCGGAACCGGACACCCCGGTTATGCAGGTAAACAGGCCGGCCGGAATCTCCAGCGTGACCTGCTTGAGGTTGTTGCCGGTGGCGCCTATCAGCTTGAAAACCTTTTGAGGGTCGGCCGGATTGCGTCTTGACGGGGTTTCGATTTCCAACCTGCCGGAAAGGTACTTGCCGGTCAGCGTTGCATCACTGTTGACGAGGTCCTCCGGTTTGCCGCTGAAAACGACCTCACCGCCGTGAACACCCGCACCCGGGCCCATATCAACGACGTGGTCAGCCGCGCGGATGGCCTCTTCATCGTGTTCGACCACGATGACAGTGTTGCCGATGTCACGCAGTCGTACCAGGGTGGAAAGCAGGCGCTCGTTATCGCGCTGGTGGAGACCGATGGAGGGCTCATCGAGTATATACATCACGCCTACCAGGCCGGCTCCAATCTGGCTTGCGAGACGGATGCGTTGTGCTTCGCCGCCGGACAGGGTACCGGCCTTGCGGTCAAGGGTCAGGTAATCCAGACCGACATTGACCAGAAACTGCAGTCGTTGATGTACCTCTTTAACAATTTTTTCAGCAATCTTGCCCTTGTGGCCGCTCAGCGTGAGTTCATCAAAAAATTTCAGGCAGTGCAGGATCGGCCATGCGGTTACGGTTGGCAGGTTGGTGTCTGCGACAAACACGTGTCGGGCTTGCCGGTTCAGACGCTGGCCGTGGCATTGGGGACAGGGTTTCTGGGAGATATACTTGGACAACTCCTCCCGCACAATGCGTGCATCGGTTTCCTTGAAACGTCTTTCCAGGTTGGGAATAACACCGGCAAAAGGGTGCCGCCGCTTCTGGGTGCCACGCTCACCGAAATAGGTGAACTCAATGATTTCATCACCACTGCCGTAGAGGATTATGTCGCGGTGTTTTTCAGATAATTCCACGAACGGCACTTCAATGTCGAAGCCATAATGCGCTGACAGGGCCTTGATAATCTGAAAGTAATAGGCATTGCGGCGATCCCAACCGCGTACGGCGCCGCCGGCCAGGCTCACATGGGGGTTGCTGACCACGCGTTCCGGGTCAAAAAACTGAGCCACACCAAGGCCGTCACAACCCGGGCAGGCGCCGTTCGGGTTGTTGAAAGAGAACATACGCGGTTCGACTTCCTGCAGACTGTAATCACAATGAATGCAGGAGTAACGGGAACTCAGCAGTTTTTCTGCCATGCCATCATCATTGTGGCCCAGGCCAGCCTCTCGATCGGTTCCCTCTCTCACCTCCTCCATTGGCGTAAGCAGTGCCAGGCCATCGGACAAAATCAGTGCGGTCTCAAATGATTCCGCCAGGCGTTGTTTCAGATCGGGCCGCACCTTGAACCTGTCAATGACGACCTCGATGGTATGCTTCCGGCGCAACTCAAGCTCCGGTACATCATCAATCGGATAGATGCCCCCATCGACACGAACACGGACATAGCCCTGGGCGCGTAATTCATCAAATAGCTGCGCATGCTCGCCCTTCCGGTCACGAACCACCGGTGCCATCAGCATCATTTTTGCACCTTCGGGCAAGGCCATGACCTGGTCGACCATCTGGCTGATGGTCTGGGCCTCAAGCGGCTGGCCGTGATCGGGGCAGCAGGGCGTACCCACGCGGGCGAACAGCAGACGCAGGTAGTCGTAAATCTCTGTGATGGTACCGACGGTGGAGCGGGGGTTGTGTGAGGTGGACTTCTGTTCGATTGAAATGGCCGGTGAGAGCCCTTCGATATGGTCCAGGTCCGGTTTTTCCATCACCGACAAAAATTGACGGGCGTAGGCTGACAGTGATTCTACGTAGCGGCGTTGGCCTTCGGCATAAATGGTGTCAAAAGCCAGTGATGATTTGCCGGAGCCCGATAGGCCGGTCACAACAATCAATTTGTCCCGCGGCAGATCGAGGTCAATATTGGCCAGGTTGTGGGTGCGGGCGCCGCGAATTTTGATGGTTTTCATTTAAACTGCCGAAACGATTTGCAACCATCTACTATACCCGCTTTTGCAAACCAGGGGATTATGAAATACATTGTGATTTTCTGCTTATGGAGGTTGACCACGAGGCGTAAAGCCGCTAATATTCTCGCCCTTTTGTAGGGCTCTTTGAACCTGGAGCGGTTTACCATGTACGCAGTATTTGCAACCGGTGGAAAGCAGTATCGTGCTGTCACCGGAGATATATTGAAAATTGAAAAACTTGACGCTGAAAAAGGCGCCACGGTCGAACTCGACCAGGTGCTGATGGTAGGTGAAGGTGAAGACGTAAAAGTTGGATCACCTTATCTGAAAGGCGGTAAGGTCACAGCCACGGTGGTTGAACACGGCCGTGGGGAAAAAATTCGGATTCTTAAATTCAAACGTCGTAAGCACCATATGAAACGCATGGGCCACCGGCAGGATTATACCCGGATTGAAATCACCGGAATTGCTGCTTCAGCACCGAAAAAGAAGGTTTCCAAGGCCAAGGCTGCCAAGCCTGAAGCTGCGAAGCCTGACGCTGAATCTAAAAGCGAAGCTTAATAGCAGAGGAATTGAATCATGGCACATAAGAAAGCAGGTGGTAGTACGCGCAATGGTCGCGATTCCAACCCCAAGTATCTTGGTGTGAAACGTTATGGTGGCGAATCTGTCCTGGCCGGTAATATCCTGGTCCGTCAGCGCGGCACCCGTTTTCATGCCGGTGAGAATGTAGGTGTCGGTCGTGACCACACGCTGTATGCCTTGAGTGAAGGCAAAGTGAAGTATCAACAGCGTGGATTGCCTAAACGCAGATTTGTCAGCGTTGTGACAGACGAAAGCTGAAGCAACACTGACAAAAAAAGGGGTCAGGTTCACTACTGAACCTGACCCCTTTTTTTATGGTGACCCATTATGAAATTCGTTGACGAAGCATCCATTCACATCACTGCCGGCAAAGGCGGTAGCGGCTCGGCGTCGTTCCGCAGGGAAAAGTACATCCAGTACGGTGGACCTGACGGTGGTGATGGCGGTGACGGTGGCAGTGTTTATCTCGAAGGTGATTCCGGTCTGAATACACTGGTGGATTTTCGACACCGGCGAATGTACAAGGCCCAGAACGGTGTGCAGGGCAAGGGTCAGGAAAAATACGGAAAAAAAGGTGAGGATATTTACGTCCGTGTACCGCTGGGTACCGAGGTAAGCGACGAGCTTAGCGGGGTAGCCCTCGGCGATGTCACTGAACATGGTCAGCAATTGCTGGTCGCCCGCGGTGGTCGTGGCGGACTGGGCAATGTGCATTTCAAAAGCTCGACCAACCGTTCACCGCGCAAATTTACCCCGGGCGAAGCCGGCGAAGACATCCATCTGCACTTTGAGCTGAAGGTGCTGGCAGACATTGGTTTGCTGGGTTTCCCCAATGCCGGTAAATCAACCCTGATCAGTTCGGTGTCCGCTGCCCGCCCGAAAGTTGCTGATTATCCATTTACTACCCTGTATCCGAATCTGGGTGTTGTGCGGGTTGGTATGGACAGTAGTTTTGTAATCGCAGATGTGCCGGGTTTGATAGAGGGTGCAGCTGAGGGGGCTGGCCTGGGCGTACAATTTCTTAAGCACCTGCAGAGAACACGTTTATTGTTGCACCTGGTGGATATTGCGCCGCTGGATCAAATGCCACCTGAGGATGCAGTTCGCAAACTGGAACAGGAACTGGTGAATTTTGACAAGGATCTTGGCGAAAAGCTGCGCTGGCTGGTATTTACCAAGTCGGACATTCTGGACCGGGCTGAAGCAGAGGAAATTGCCAATCGCGTCGTCAAGGAACTGAACTGGCAGGCACCGTGGTTCATGATTTCTTCAGTGACACGTAGTGGAACAGACGAACTGGTGCAAAGCGTGGGGCGGGCGCTGGATGAAATGACCGAATTGGAAGCGGAGCAACAAAAAACCTGGGATCTGAACCCCGGTTAACTTGCAATGTGTCGTCGGAATGTGATTGCCAGTGAAACTACGGTAACCAGGGCAAAGGCGGTGACATAAAAACCGGCACCATTGAGTCCATATAGCTTTAAAAGACCCAGCAGCACGGGAAACAGCACCACACTGGTTACCAGCTTGATTTTCAATACGGATCCGGGCCTGCCGGATGCGACCAGCGCTGAACTCATTGGGAAGCCAAATAACTGAATCGTGCCCGCCAGCGCAATCAGCACAAGCACGTTGTATGCCGCGTCAAAGCCTGTGCCCCCGAAAAACTCAAGAATTTGGGTGCCAAATACACTCAGCACGAGTAAAACCAACAAACCGAGTGCCACTGCAATCAATCCGGTGCGCACAACCACCCGGTTCAGATTCTGGAATTGTTTGCTTGCTACCAGTTTGGATAATTCCGGATAGAGCGTTTGGCCTACCAGCATCATCGGTTGCGTCAGGACCATACCGATCTTCATTGCGACATGATAAAGCCCGGCGGCTGCCGGACCCAGAATCCAGCCAACAGCCAGTGGCGTCGCACGGCTGCTGAGTTCCTCGAGGGAAGTATCAAGCTTGGTGGTCAGCACAAATCGCCAAATTCCTTCGTGCTGGCGGGTGATTCCTTTGGGCCATTGCAACAGCCCCTTCAGCAAACCCTGCCTGGATAGCTCACGCAGACCAAAGAACCACTGGATTGCAGACTCTGCAATTGACCCCGCCAGCCAGGCCAGCAGAAAACCGCTCAATCCTGCATCCAGGACATACGCCAGCGCTGCAAAGATGAGCCTTACCGTTGGACCGACCGTTTGTTGCAGTGACAATAACTTGAAGCGACCGAATACATACAGAACACCTGAAGGCATGGAGTGCATCATCGATACGGTGGCGAGGCTGTACAACATGATTACCGGCAGTTCTTCTGCGGGCCAGGAAAATTGTTCTGCGGCAAACGGCACCAGTAATGCTGCGATGGATATCGCAAGGATTCCAAATCCCAACTCGATCAGCAGCATGAAACCCAGCAATTTCCTGAGCTTGTCATGAGACCCTTCGTGTAAACAGATGGTGGCATGACGGACCAGGGCTAAACGAACCTGGAAAGTGAGTGCTGCTGCAACCGCCCGGGTGTAACCGTTGACCAGCACCAAAACGCCAAACAGGGTGGCGCCAAGGGAATGTGTGGCCAGTGGGATATATGCAATGCTTGTCAGAGCGGCCAGAAATTTGCCACCCAGAAGTACGCTGGCATTTTTATAGATTCGCTTGACGGTTGAATCACTGAACCACTGACGTAAGCGGAAACCGGACTTGCTGGTTTTTATTGTCATTGGTTCACCGGCTACTCCTTCAAGCATCCACATACTGCTTGTGTGCTGACCATAATTCAACGGAAAAGAGCTTTTATTCACGCTCAATACTCCGTTAAAATTGCTTCACATCGAACTAAAGCACATTGCTCTAAACCCGTTGAGTATCACCCGACATGCTGTATGCATTACCCGATCATGAAGTTATGGAAAACCTGTTGCCGGGGATTCGCGATCGATACCTGTCGGTCATTGATGCTGTTGAACGTATTCAAACGCGGCCAGGCCTGGTTCCGGTTGCAGTCAATCCGCACGGTAACGGATTGGTCTATTTCGCCGATATCCGCGATACACCGTTACTCGAGTGGAAGCATATTTACACGATAGAGCGTCTTTCCCGGGAAAACGCCATCGGGGAAATATTCTCCACCGACCTGGAAATTCTGCAGCGTGATGACCTTACCGCTGATTGTTTATCACCCATGGGTCTGATTTTTCACGTCTCCCGGTGTGGTTCGACGCTGTTTACCAAGGCCCTGGCGCGGTCCCCCCGCAATCTTGTCATCATTCAGGGCGGACCTCTGCAGGAGGGGTTTTGGGCAGCTATCACGGATCACTGGCAACACCTTCCGGAAATAAATGAACGTAATATCCTCATGTTGCGCAACCTGGTGTTGCTCATGGCCCGTAAACGCCGGCCTGAGTATGAGCGTTGTTTTTTGAAAATGATCAGTTGGAATGTCATTTACGTGGATCTGATCTGTGCTGCGTTCCCGGATGCGGCGGCGCTTTATCTTTATCGCAACCCGGTTGAGGTGATTGCCAACGTGTTGCAGGAAACCACGGCTGCCCTGTGTGCCAAGGGTGGCCTGCTTGCCGGTGAACTCACGGGGTTGCCGCCACAAGATACCGCTCAAATGGGCAATGTTGAATACCTGGCACACTGTTATGCGCATTATTTCAATGTCGTGCTGGACAAATCCGAGGACACCGGCTTGCAGTTGGTTAACTATGAGCAGCTAAGACATTCGAAAGCGTTTGCCAACATCATGGCACGGGGACTCAACTTGAGACCGGATAACGCAGAATTGGAACTGATGCGGAAACAGTATCTTTATTATTCAAAGGACGACACCGACACAACGCTCTTTACCGGCGACATAGATGACATGCTGGACATACTACCCAATGATGATAAACAGACCATCAAGCGGGTCTGTCACGATGCTTTGGCTCGTCTGAATGTCAGCAAACGGAACATTTACCGGTCTGCACAGTCTAGCTGCAAGTGACTTTGAAGCTTTTTATGTACTAAAATGCTCTTGAGCAAAGTGAAAAAATAAAAAAAATGACAAACACATTCAAAGACCATCTCCTCACGGTTCTGATCCCGAACCATAACTATGGTGAATATATCGGCAAGGCGATCGACAGTATTTTTGAACAGGATTACCCGGCCATAGAACTCATCATCGTCGATGATGGCAGCAGCGATAACTCTGTTGCTGAAATTCAAAATAAATTTAAAGAAAACAATAAATTGCACCGCTGTGAACTCGTAATTCTTGAACAGAACCGGGGGAAACTGGGTGCGATCAATGCCGCGCAGGACTGTCTCACCGGCGAGTTTCTGATCACATTGGACGCGGATGACTGGCTTAGCCCCGGATATGCCAGTCGTTGTATTGCCGAACTGAGGCAAAAACGCTTACGTGACCCCAACCTCGGTTTTATATATAGCGACTGTACGCTGGTTGATGGCTCCGGAAACCTCATTGATTATGGTCGTTCAACCACCTTCAAACGCAGCCTGGTAGAAAAACTGAGCTTTCTGCCTGAACCTGCATTGATGTTAACGCGCGCCTTCAAGGAAGTGATGCCTTTCGATGAAACCATCCGGGTGGCGACCAAGCACCACAAGTGGTGTCGTATCGTCAACAATGGCTGGACCGGCTATCACATCGCTGAGCCATTATTCTATTACCGTATGCATTCGCAAAATCTTTCCGGAATCGGTAAACGGATTATCTCCGAAACTGATAAGGGTGAATATGGCGAACGAATACTTTCAGGTTACTGGGGCATTTCCAAGGGCTGAAATGTAACATTCAACGGTCGAGTTTCCTGCACCTTGAATAGTGGTACTGTGCACAGCAGCGTCCAATCACATTTGATTAAATCTGAATTTATATGACTGAAAATCCCCTGAAGGCCTATGGCAACTGGATTGCCACTGTTGACAATAACTGGCCACAGCAAGCACTGGATTTGGCCTATCGGGAACTTATCGATATTGTCGCAGTTATGGTTCCCGGTTCGGTGACACCGGCCGCCCGCAAGGTGCTGGCCCGCGTAAGTCAATGGAGTCAGGGTGATTGCACTGCTGTAGGGACCACACAACGACTGGCCCTGCCCTGGGCCGCATTGCTCAATGGCACTGCCGGTCATGCACTGGACTTCGATGATAACTTCGACCCGGCGAAAGGCCATATATCCACGGTATTGTGGCCTGCAATTCTTGCAGTCGCGGAAGTGGAGGACAGTTCGCCACAGGATTGCCTGGATGCCTTTCTGGTCGGTCTTCAAATCCAGGGGCGTATTGGCCAGGGTATTAACCCGACACATCGCAAGCGCGGCTGGCATGCAACGGCCACCACCGGTGCCCTTGGTAGCGCCGCTGCAATTTCACGATTACTGCAACTTGACGGAACCCGGGCTGCCATGGCTTTGTCACTGGCCACCAGCACGGCCGGTGGTTTCATGTCACAGTTTGGTACCATGGCCAAACCCATGCATGCGGGTCAGGCGGCGCAGGGGGGCATCCAGTCAGCCTGTTTTGCCCAGGACGGAATGACCGCAGGCTGGCACACCCTGGATGGCCCGATCGGCATGAACACCTTGATGGTCGGTCCCGACCGGGAGGAGTTGCGAGCAGCGATCGGTGAACCGGAACACGGCCAGACGCTTACTTTCGAGACAGAATCCATCGGTGAACCCTTATTGATTATTGAGCATAAATTCCGCGTAAAGCGTTTTCCCACCTGCGGCAGTGCACACCGGTCCCTGGATTGTGTGCTGGCCCTGCGCGAAGAGTTCGGTTTCCGCTCTGCGGATATTGAACGAGTGGATGTCTATGCGCCGGCCATGCATCTAAAAAATCTTATGTATCAACGCCCCGAAGATGGCTTGCAAGGCAAGTTTTCTATTGAGTATCCGCTATCTTGTGCAATTATTCAGGGACAGGTTACGCTTGCCGATTTCACCGATGAAGCGGTCAACCGCGCTGAGCACCGTAGCTTGTTTGAACGCATCCACCGCCATCCCATCGATGTGCCCGAGACAGAGATGGATACAAAAATACAGATCACACTCAAGGATGGCCGGGTGCTTGAGAAATCTGTTTTCATGGCTTTTGGCAGTAAGATCAAACCCTTTCCAACCGGGCTTTACTGGCAAAAATTTGAGCAATGTACGACCGCGGTGATGCTGCCGGCCGATCAGCACCGCCTGAAGCAGGCACTGGAAGGATTTACCTCGCTGGACAGGGCCAGTGAAATGACCCGGTGTATGGGTGTGGACCTGAACCCTGTTGGACCGTCTGGACCGGTATGACTATTGACCAGGCATTTTCTGAGCCTTTGACTGCACTGGTTCTGGCTGCCAGCCGGCAGGGCGTTGATGACCCGGTAGCCAAAATTCAAAACAAGTCACATAAGTGCCTGGTAACCATCGACGGTATCGCCATGATCGAGCGGGTGGTGCAGACCCTTATCGATAGTGAATGCTTCGCGCGTATTTTGATCTCGATCGAAGACGAGCAGGTGCTGGAGGTTTTACCCACGGCTAAACGTTGGCTCAAGGAGGGCATGATCGAGGTCGTGCCGAGCGCCGGGAATCTTGCCGATAGCGTGGTCAACCTCTCCAGCATGGTCAATCAGCCCTTACCGCTGGTAATTACAACAGCAGATAACGCACTGCACACACCTGAACTGGTGCGCTTTTTTGTAGCTGAGTTTGCCCGCTCTGAAGCTGACGCTGCCGTGGCAACCACTTCTGAAAGCACCGTCATGGCTGAATACCCCGATGGAGAATTTGGGTTTTTCAGGTTTAAAGATGGCGGCTATTCGTTTTGTAATTTATTTGGCGTTGGCTCAATCGGTGCGCTTGAAGCCGCGAAGGTATTTCGAACCGGGGGCCAGTTCAGGAAACACCCCTGGCGTGTTTTCAAGGTGTTTGGTGTACTACCCCTGATTCTGTTGAAATGGCGTCTGATCACACTGGACAATTTCAGCCGACGGATTACACGCAAGCTTGGGATCACCGTTGATATCGTGCGCTTGCCTTTCGCCTTCGCGCCTATCGATGTCGATAACCCCAGGACTTTTGAATTCAGCGAGCGAACACTCAGGGAACGCCGGGAAGCGTCTGAATAAATGTCGCAAAAATGTGCAGTCATTTCTGATTTCGCGACCTGTTTCAGGCAAAATATTTAAGTCATGTTCCGCATCGCACACATTTCTGATCTCCACATACCGCCATTGCCGCCTGTCAGTCTGAGACAGTTGGCCGGCAAGAGATTGCTGGGTCTGATCGCCTGGCACTACAAATGGAAATCCGAGCATCAGCAGGCCATACTCGATGCTTTACAGACCCACCTTCGGGAACTTGAACCCGATCATATTTGCATTACCGGCGACATAACATTTACCACACTGCCTGCCGAGGTCGACAAGGCGGCAGACTGGATTTCACAATTGGGCGATTCACAGCAGATCAGCCTTATCCCCGGAAATCACGATGCCTATGTTTCGGGTGCGCTGGATTATGCCCTGGAAAGGTGGTCCCGCTGGATGCAGGACGATGACGGACAGAAGGAATTTCCATACCTGCACCGGCGTGGGCCTGTGGATATTATCGGGCTGTCCAGTGCGGTGGCAACACCACCTGCGATATCGTTGGGGCGTATCGGCCAGGCCCAATTACACAGGGCCGAGGCACTTCTTGACAGCATCAAGGACACCGGGCGTCCCTCCTTGTTGATGGTTCACCACCCCCCGCAGGATGGTGCGGCGTCACGCAAAAGGGCTTTATCCGACCGAAAAGAATTACAGGAATTACTGTGCCGATCACCGGTTGATCTTGTTCTGCACGGCCACTTGCACCACCCCACCAGGGCCGAGCTCTTGTGCCCCGCTGGACCTATTCCGGTGCTTGGTGCCGCTTCGGCCTCCACCACCGGGGCGCGTAAATCGGTGGCCCACTACCACCTGATTGAAATAGAAACCGGGACGGGGCAGACACAAATGACGGTCCAGCATTATCAATTCAACAAAGCTGCAGGGAAATTTTCCCTCAATGGGACTCAAACACTATGACCCGTATCGGTTTTTTGCTAAACCACGACGCCGCACATCAAGTCATGCACTGCATTCCCACCGCATATGAACTTGCTCGCCACAACCCCGAAGTCTCCGTTGTTATCATCAGCACTACCGAAGAGGAGGCGGAGGCGGTTGCGGGGATTGCCGCAGATTACCCGGATGCGTCCTGTGAAATTAAAATCGTCGAACCACCGGGCTACGCCAGTGTGTTCGATAAGCTGACCGGTCATGCCCTGCTTGCCAAGCGGTTTGGGGTTTTGTGGCGACACCGCGCCCTGTTCAAGTCATTCGATGCGCTGGTGGCCCCGGATAAAACCAGCCTGGTGCTGAAACGCTGGCTGGGTTCCAAGTGCCCGCTGATGATCAATACCTTTCATGGTGCTGGTGATCGTGCCGGCGGCTACCAGGGGGTCAGGGGGTTCGACTACCACCTCTTGCCCGGTCGCAAGTACGAGGAACGTATGCTGGCGGAGGGTATGGTGGATCCTGACCGTTACACTGTCGTGGGCTATGTGAAGTTTGATTGCATGCGTAATACACCCCGCCCAAAGCTGTTCTCCAATGACCGGCCCACCGTGCTATATGCCCCGCATTTCAATTCGAAACTCTCATCATGGTATGAATGGGGAGAGTCTATCCTGGACTTCTTCATCAACAGCCCGGACTACAATCTTATATTTGCGCCGCATGTCCTCATGTACCAGCGCCGTTGGCACATCTCCACTGAAGGTGGCCTGCCGCGTCGTACACCTCCTATTCCGGACGCTGCCAGGCAGGCGCCCAACATCCTGGTTGACCCCGGTAGTATCGCCTCGATAGATATGACTTATACACGTGCTGCCGATATTTATCTCGGCGATGTCAGCAGCCTGGTTTACGAGTTTCTGATTGAACCGAGACCGTGTTTGTTCTTCAATCGCGCCAAGGCAGACTGGAAAGATAACGACAATTATCGCTTCTGGGATACGGGCGCGGTGCTGGACTCGGTCAGTGAATTGCCCGCTGCCCTGGCGAGGGCCCAGGCAGACCCCATGCGCTACCGTGCAGAACAGGAGCGTGCCACCGCTGAAGCATTTGATATAACCGACACCCCCGCGTCGGTTCGGGCCGCCGATGCGATTACCGGCTTTCTTGTAAGCGAGGGAAAACTAACGGCTAAGACCTAGTCCATTGCCATGAAACCCCGCACGCTGACCGGTCGAATTTTGGTTCTTGTTTTTGCAATGGGTGCCTTGCTTATCGTGATATTCGGCAGCGTTGCACGCGGAACGGATCCGCCGGTCATCGAAATCGCCGGCCCGCCGCCGTCCAGCCCCAACAAACATACATTAAGAATCGCAAGCTTTAACCTGGAAGGTGTCTCCGTTCTCGGCCTCGATTGGTCCAAGGATATTGATGAACGTTTCGCCGCGATGGCGGAGCGACTCGGGGTGAACCAGCCAGGACTGGACGTCGTGCTGCTTCAAGAGGCGTGGAAACACGTGGCGCGCCGTGCATTGTTAGGGCACGAAGGTGTAATGCGGAATTTCCCCTTTCGGGTTGATATCGCAGAGCAACCCGGTGGCGCCGGACTCGTGATCCTGTCCCGTTTCCCGATAGAAAGGGCTCATTTTCACCGATTCCGGACCCAGGGCCAGTGCCTGAAGATATGGGAAGCTGATTGTATTTCCGGCAAAGGCGTCCTGGCCGTACGGCTATCGCTGGGTGACCGTTCAGTATGGGTGGGCAACACACATCTCATTGCCTGCTACACCGCTGCCGGTGAACCAAAAACCGTGTGTGATCAACAGGACCCGAACGGGAATTACCGTTGGGAGCAGATTCTTGAGGCACGCCAGGTGATCGAAGCACTGGCGGGCCGGGATGCCGCCATATTCGGGGGTGACTTCAACTTCACCCGAACATCGCGCTACTATCCGCTAATGACAAGCCCGGCGACCCAATACCAGACTCCGCTACAATCGCTGGTGACCGGCAGAATGCAGGGTTGGACGGCGATCACTGAAGCGGTTAATGAATCGAGCCACCTGGATTACATCTGGACACGCCCGGGAAGCGAGTTCCGCTGGCATGCCCTGGAAAAGCTTCATCCTGTCTTAAACGGCCCGGTCACGCTTCGCTCAGGCAAGCAGGTGCCGCTCTCGGATCATCCGGTACTCGCGACCACGTTCTGCCTGGTACGCCGGGATGATCCGGACAATCAATGCCTGTTGTTTTGACCCCTTTTGCAAGGAGAACTACAAATGCCCGCAGCAGCAATGCTTCCAGAAAGCTACAAAAACCTGGTCAAGGTCCCTCAAACACGTCTTTTGATCGACGGAAAATTTCAGGATAGCCAGAGTGGCAAGACGTTTGACAGCGTTAACCCGGTGACTGAAGAGGTCGTTGCCAGCATCGCTGAGGGTGATACGGCGGATATTGACCAGGCGGTCGCGGCTGCCACCAGGGCGCTGGAGGAGGGGCCATGGGGCAAGATGGACGCGCGCGAACGCGGCCGGCTGATGATGAAATGGGCGGATTTGATAGACCAGAACCAGCAGGCAATGGCGCAACTGGAAGTCCTTGATACCGGCAAACCGATCGTTGAAGCCCTGGGTTATGACATCCCCAGCGCGGCTGCGACGATCCGCTACTTTGCCGGTTGGGCCGATAAGATAGAGGGTAAAACCATACCCGTTTCAGGCCCCTATTTTACCCATACTCGGCGCGAGCCTGTCGGCGTCTGTGGCCTGATTATCCCCTGGAATTTCCCGCTGGCCATGGCAGCCTGGAAACTGGGCCCGGCGCTGGCGGCAGGCTGCACCACGATTCTCAAACCTGCAGAACAGACACCCCTGACGGCATTATGGGCAGGTGAGCTTGCGCTGCAGGCCGGTATCCCGCCGGGCGTGATCAACATCGTGCCCGGCTTTGGCGAAACCGCCGGTGCGGCGCTGGTCAAACATCCCGGTGTCGATAAAATCGCCTTCACCGGTGAACATACGACCGGCAAGATCATCAAGGCTGCCACAGTGGATACGATGAAACGCATCAGCTTTGAGCTGGGCGGAAAAAGTCCGAATATCATTTTTGATGATGTCAATCTCGATGAAGCCGTAGAGGGTGCCTTCGGCGCGGTTTTTCTGAACCAGGGACAGAATTGTTGTGCCGGAACCCGGGCTTTTGTGCACGAGGCGATCTACGATGAATTTGTGCAGAAACTGGCCGAAAAGGCATCTGCGAGAATCATCGGCGACCCCTTTGACGCGGCTACTGAACATGGACCCCAGATTGACCTCGCCCAGTTTGACAAGATCATGCATTACATTGATTTGGGCAGGAAGCAGGGTGCGCAATGTCTCAGCGGCGGCGAGCGTGTCTTTGACCGTGGTTTTTTTATCGCACCTACGGTCTTCAGTGAAGTCAATGATGATATGGGTATTGCCACGGACGAGATTTTCGGGCCGGTGCTCAGCGTACTCAGGTTTAAAAGCGTCGATGAAGTCATCAGCCGTGCCAATAACACCCAGTTTGGCCTGGCTGCGGCGGTCTGGACACAGGATATCGACAAGGCCTACACGGTGACCGAAGGACTGAAGGCAGGTACCGTGTGGATCAATTGTTACAACATAGTTGATCCGGCAGCACCCTTCGGTGGTTTCAAACTGTCCGGTCTGGGCCGCGAACTGGGTCAGCAGGCGCTGGATGCCTACACCGAAACCAAGACCGTTACCCAGTTGAGAAAATAATGGATTACCTCTCAATTCTTGAAAAGCTGATCAATTTTTCCACGGTCTCGTCAAACTCCAACCTGGAATGTATCGATTACATTGAAGAATTCCTGGCAAAGATACATTTCCACACCGAACGAATTTATAACCATGACAAAACCAAGGCCAACCTGATTGCTCGCATTGGCCCGCAAACAGACGGCGGTATCATGCTGTCCGGCCACAGCGACGTGGTGCCGGTCAAAGGACAGGACTGGCTGACCGATCCTTTCTGCCTGGTGCAAAAAGAAGACAGGCTCTACGGTCGAGGTTGCGCGGACATGAAAGGCTTCTTGGCACTGGCCATGGAGCTTGCAGCCACTATCGATCCGGACAGCCTGCAAAAACCCCTGTACCTGGTTTTTACCTACGACGAAGAGGTTGGCTGCCGGGGAGCAAAACGTCTCGTGCAGGTTTTAAAAAACCTGGAAACGCGACCGCGCTTTGTGTTGATAGGGGAGCCCACCAATATGGACCTGGTGACCTCGCACAAGGGTATCAGTCTTTCAACAACACATATTCGCGGCAAATCTGCGCATTCAAGCTGTCCCGACCTGGGGGTCAGCGCCATTCTCGCAGCGGTTAGTCTAATTACACGGATAGAGGCCATTTTACCCACGGGGCGGGATGAAAGGTTTGATCCCCCTGGTGCGACATTCAACATAGGGACCGTGCAAGGCGGGAATGCCAGTAATATTATTCCGCAGGATTGTAGCTTTGTCTGGGAATTCCGCCCTTTGCCTTCACAGGATACGCAAGTGGTGCAGGATAAATTTTCTGAACTGGTGCAGGAACTTCAACAGGAGATGCCGGGGATTTCCGTGGATCACCGGGTTGATGCCACGGTGCCGGGATTGCAGGAAGGGAGTAACCGTGAGATTGCCATCGAATTGCAGCTCCATCTACAGCATTCAAAGTTGGCTACGGTGCCTTTTGTCACTGAAGCCGGCTTGTTTCAACAGGCAGGTATTCCGGCCATAGTCTGTGGGCCGGGGCATGTTAACCAGGCCCATCAGCCCAATGAGTATGTACCACTGGGCTTGATGGATGAGTACCGTGAATTTCTTTTCAAGCTCATCGCTACCATCCAGATTTCACCGCGCCCGTAAACCTGGCAACCTGGTCGCCGGGTTCAGGCCGGTTGCCATATTTTTGGCATAAAAAAGCCCCGCGATTGGCGGAGCTTTATAGTAATCTTTCACAAAACGCCCAATACAAAGGAATCGAGCATGGTGGAGAAATTACATATTTCGTACGTGGTTGTTCAAGCGTGATTTATGCCGCGCAGCTTTGTTGCGATGCATCAGGCCCTTTGACACTGAACGGTCAATGGCAGGAACAGCAGCCTTATAGGCTTTTTCAGCTGCACTCTTGTCGCCGGATTCAATTGCCGCGAGCACTTTCTTAATCGTTGTGCGCACATGCGAGCGCTGGCTGGCATTACGCAAACGATGCTTTTCGGCCTGACGTGCACGCTTGCGTGCTGATAAACTGTTAGCCAAGGTAAATCTCCATAAGTTCTGGTTCAGAAACTAGCCGCGTAGTATCTTAGTTTTTCACCGCCGGGTCAATCATTTAACAGGTAAATTTGCATGATTTTTTTCAGGTTTAAACACGCGTCGGAGCTCAGGTACGCATGAAACTGCTGAAATCAACTGCTACCGTCGGCAGCGCGACCATTCTTTCCCGGATACTCGGTTTTGTCCGCGATGTCGTGTTGGCCAAAATGTTTGGTGCCAGCGGCGAAACGGATGCTTTTTTCCTGGCTTTCAGGATTCCCAATTTCATGCGCCGCCTGTTTGCCGAGGGCTCTTTTTCTCTAGCATTTGTACCGGTTTTGTCGGAGTACAAGGCCAATGGCGATCGCCAGGCATTGCGTGACCTGATCGATCACGTCACCGGGACACTGGCTGCAATATTACTGGTTTTAACGGCAATTGGCATATTTGCAGCACCCTTGGTGTTATCAATATTTGCACCCGGATGGGTGGCGGATGAACGGCCGGAGTTTAACCTGTCAGTCGGGATGCTGCGGATTACCTTCCCTTACATCATGCTGATCTCACTTACCGCGCTTGCCGGTGGGATTCTGAATACTTTCGAACGCTTCCTGGTACCTGCATTGACACCGGTATTACTCAATCTTTCCCTGATCGCGGCCGCATTGCTTTTGGCGGAGCACCTGGAGGTACCGGTCACGGCCCTTGCCTGGGGTGTCCTGGTGGCGGGTTTTGCACAATTGCTGTTACAGGTTCCGGCATTGATGCGCCTCGGCCTGATGCCGCGACCGCGCTGGGGCTGGCGGCACTCGGGTGTGCGCCGCATCATGAAATTGATGATCCCGACACTGTTCGGTTCCTCGGTGGCACAGGTCAACTTGCTGGTCGACAGCATTATCGCCACGTTCCTGGTCACCGGCAGCGTATCCTGGCTGTATTACTCCGACCGTCTGCTGGAGTTTCCGCTGGGGGTGTTGGGTATTGCGCTGGCCACCGTCATTCTTCCCAACCTGTCGCAAAAACATGCACAGGCGAGTACGGCCGAGTTTTCAGCCACAATTGACTGGGCCCTGCGCCTGGCGATGATCATTACGGTACCCGCCGCTGTTGGCCTGGTCATACTGGCCGGGCCTATCCTGATCACGTTATTCCAGTACGATGCCTTCCAGCCGGATGATGTGCGCATGTCGGCCTACAGCCTGGTCGCATACGCCTCGGGTTTACCTGCATTTATCGCCGTCAAGGTGCTGGCGCCGGGTTATTACGCCCGCCAGGACACCAGCACACCGGTCAAGATTGCGATAGCCGCCATGGTGACGAACATGCTGTTGAACCTGTTGTTTGTTGGCTTGCTGCTGGACCGTGGCTTCGAAGGCCCGCATGCCGGTTTGGCACTGGCCAGTTCGGCGGCCGCCTATCTGAACGCCATATTACTTTACCGTGGCCTCAGAAAACGCAGTGTGTATACGCCGGAACGCGGCTGGTTCAGGTTGTGGATAGCGGTCATCCTGGCGTGTACGACAATGGGTGCATTGCTGGTGTTCATGACCCATGATACCGATGCCTGGCTACGGGCAACAGCAGTTTTAAGGGTCAAGAACCTTGCCCTGACCATCATATTTGGCGTGTTTGTCTACATTTTCGTCTGCATGGTCGCGGGTCTCAAAAAACATGACCTGCTGCGTGGTGCGCATTAGACAGATTTTTGGTTCAATTTTTCGTGCTGAATGGCCCGTGACTGCTATAATCCGCTGCTTTGTGGTTGGCCAATCTTACGCGTACCAGTATGCAGGTAATCAGAGACAATCCGGGCAGGCAGTTGCTGCAGTCCTCGGTGGTGACCATCGGCAACTTCGATGGCATGCACCTGGGGCACCAGGCGCTGATCCGGCGTTGCCGGTCACTGGCTGACGGCAGGCGTCCGATTGCTGTCGTAACATTCGAACCGCTGCCACAGACCTGGTTCAGACCGGATGCGGCACCCGCCCGCCTGATGTCGGTGCGCCAGAAGCTGGATTACCTGGCCAATGATGGTATAGATATTATCTGGCTGATGCGCTTTAACCAGGCATTGGCCGATATGAGCGCAGAAGGTTTTGTCCAGTCGGTGTTGGTAAATACACTGGCGGCTACCGATGTAGTCGTTGGTGAAGACTTCCACTATGGAAAAGGCAGGCAAGGTGATACAGAATCACTGCGTCGCTCTGGTGAGAGACTGGGCTTCGGAATAAACCCGGTTCCGATGCTGGATGTTGACGGCCAGCGGGTTTCAAGTACGAATATACGTAAAAGCCTTGCGGACGGTGATCTGGAACAGGCAAGGCATTTGCTGGGCAGGCCGTTTCGCATGGCTGGCCGGGTGATCAGGGGTCGCCAATTAGGCCGCCAGTTCGGTTACCCGACGGCCAATATAAAGTTAGCGGCTCCACCAAGCCCATTGATGGGTGTTTTCGCGATCAGGGCCCGTTGGGGCAATCGTGCCTGGCATGATGGTGTGGCGAACCTTGGAACACGCCCGGCTGTAGGTGGAGAAGGTTTCCTGCTCGAGGCACACCTGTTTGATTTTGATGACAGCCTGTATGGCCACAGGCTGGAAGTGGAATTTGTGAAAAAACTCCGCGATGAAGCACATTTTGAAGATATTGATGACCTCGTGCTGCAAATGCATGAAGATGAACGCCAGGCAAGGATTTGCCTGGCATTGAATGAAAACTGAAACAAGCACAGACAAGCATGGATTACAAAGACACAATCAACCTGCCAAATACGGCTTTCCCGATGAAAGCCAACCTGGCCAACCGCGAACCCCTGATGCTGAAGCAATGGGAGGAAAGCGGCCTCTACGAGCGTATCCAGGAGCACACGGCCGATCGGCCACTGTTCATCCTGCATGACGGCCCGCCGTATGCCAACGGTGATATACATATTGGCCACGCGGTTAATAAAATTCTCAAGGACATGGTGGTCAAGTCACGTCTTCTGGCTGGTTTCAGATCCCCTTACGTGCCGGGCTGGGACTGTCATGGCCTGCCTATCGAATTACAGGTGGAAAAGAAGGTTGGCAAGGTCGGCCGCAAGGTTGACGCCCGCACCTTCAGGAAAAAATGCCGGGAATATGCTGACCGGCAGATAGACATACAGCGTGAGGGGTTTAAACGTCTTGGTGTGCTGGGCAAGTGGGATGACCCCTATGCCAGCAATAAATTTGCCTATGAAGCCAACATGGTTCGCGCACTGGCTAAAATCATCGAAGGTGGCCACCTGGACCAGGGTGTCAAACCGGTGAACTGGTGTTTTGATTGTGGTTCGGCACTGGCCGAAGCTGAAATTGAGTACCAGGACAAAACCTCGCCTGCAGTTGATGTACTGTTCGGCGCGGCAGATGTAAATGCGGTCCTCGCGGCATTTTCTGTTGACTCCTTTGATGGCCTGGTCGGTATTCCAATCTGGACCACGACCCCCTGGACATTACCGGCCAACGAAGCGGTGGCCCTGAATGCAGAGCTGGACTACGTGCTGGTCAAAGGCCGTTGGCAGGGACAAACCCTGGCAATTGTACTGGCGGATGCATTGCATGCTGGCGTCGTCAGTCGCATCGGCCTGGAGGATGTTGAGGTGTTGGGTAGTTGCAAGGGCGCGGCACTGGAACACCAGTTATTACAGCATCCGTTCTATGACCGCCAGGTGCCCGTGATCATGGCTGATCATGTGACCGTTGAGGCCGGCACTGGCGCGGTACATACGGCGCCCGGGCATGGTGACGATGATTTCCGTGTTGGCAAGGTGTACGACCTGCCAATCACAAACCCGGTGGGTGCCAATGGTCTGTACCTGCCCGATACTGAATTGTTTGCCGGCAAGTTCGTCTGGAGTGCCAATGCCGACATAGTTGAGCTGATGCAAAACAACGGTGTGCTGCTGCACCACGAAGCGTTTTTACACAGTTACCCGCATTGCTGGCGGCACAAGTCGCCCACCGCATTCCGGGTTACACCGCAATGGTTTATTGACATGGACAAGGTTGGTTTACGCCAACATGCGCTCGAGGCCATCAAGGACATTCGCTGGGTTCCGTCCTGGGGCGAAGAACGAATCACGGGCATGATCGAAGGCCGTCCGGACTGGTGTATTTCCAGGCAGCGGACCTGGGGTGTGCCGATCACGCTTTTTGTTCACCGTACGAGTGAAGAACTGCATCCCCAGACCGATGCATTGATGTATAAAGCAGCCGACCTGATCGAAGAACTCGGTATCGATTGCTGGTATGAAGATGATATCTACAAGCGCCTGGGTGTTGATGAATCCGAATACGTGCAGGTCAGGGATATTCTTGATGTGTGGTTTGATTCCGGTGTCAGTCATCGTTGTGTGCTGGATGAGCGCGAAGAGTTGCGCCGCCCTGCGGACATCTACCTTGAAGGATCCGATCAGCATCGTGGCTGGTTCCAGTCTTCATTGCTGACCTCGGTCGCCATGCATGGAGAGGCGCCCTACAAGCAGGTTTTGACCCATGGTTTCGTGGTGGATGCTGACGGCAAGAAAATGTCCAAGTCGATGGGCAATGTCGTCGCACCGCAGAAGGTCATGAATTCACTCGGTGCCGATGTACTCAGGTTATGGGTGGCGGCAGCGGATTATCGCCAGGAAATGACTGTCTCCGACGAAATTCTCAAACGGGTATCCGATGCCTATCGCCGTATTCGCAATACCGCACGATTCCTGCTGGGTAATCTCGATGGATTTGAATCCGGGGACATGCTTGCAGCAGATCAAATGCTTCCTTTCGACCGTTGGGCGGTGGACCGGGCATTGCAGGTTCAAAATGAGATCAACCAGGCTTATGATGATTACCAGTTCATGCAGGTCTATCAAAAAGTGAACAACTATTGTGCCCTGGAATTGAGTGCAATCTATCTGAATGTCCTGAAAGACCGCCTGTATACAACCCGGCGGGACAGTCTGCCACGGCGTTCCGCGCAAACAGCCATGTATCACATACTCGAGAGCCTGGTTCGCTGGATAGCGCCGATATTGAGTTATACGGCTGAAGAGATCTGGCCGTTGATGCCGGGTGAGCGTGAAGACAGCGTCATGATGAGCCAGTGGTACGAGGGCCTGTTTGCGCTTGATGACGGGCTTTACGATGAGGCTTTCTGGACTGCAACCATGGCTTTGATCAATACCGTGAACGAGGCCATTGAGCCTTTGCGCAGGGATAAGGTGATCCGCGGATCACTGGAAGCCACTGTGCGTGTTCAACCGCTTAATGAGAATAGCCGGGAGTTTTTGGAAAAGTGGGGCGATGAATTACGTTTCATCCTCATCGTGTCTGAAGCAAGCATAGAATCTGACCAGGCGACCGCACCCGAAAACTGTTATGAGACACCCGATTACCGGGTCTGGATTGAAAAAAATTCAGACAAGAAATGTGTGCGTTGCTGGCATCAACGTGAAGATGTTGGCCAGTCTGACGGGCACCCGGAGTTGTGCGGGCGCTGTATTGAAAACGTGGCGGGCGCCGGGGAAGAGCGTAGACTTGCCTGAAATGAACACACAATCACAAAATCTTCACCACCTGTTGCGCAATAAAATGGCGTTTGCATGGCTGCTGATGTCCGTGGTGATTGTCATACTGGATCTGTGGACCAAGGGTCTGGCGACAGAATCCCTGACCCTGTACCGCCCGGTGGAACTGACTTCCTGGCTGAACATGACGCTCGCGCACAACTACGGCGCTGCTTTCAGTTTTTTAAGTGACGCGGGTGGCTGGCAGCGCTGGCTGTTTACCGGTCTGTCCGCGGTGGTAACGCTGGTGTTGATTGTCTGGTTGCTGCGTTTACCCACTAATGAAAAAGTGACAGCTGCTGCACTTGGCCTGATTATTGGTGGCGCGGTAGGTAATCTGATCGATCGGATAAATAACGGCTATGTAGTGGATTTCATAGATGTTTATTATCGTAATTGGCACTGGCCTGCATTTAACCTGGCGGATTCAGCGATCACCGGCGGGGTGATATTGTTATTGGTTGATGGTTTGTTTTTATCAAAGCCAGGAAAGCAAGCTGCGGGCGGATGATGGACGTCCAACTGGCTAATCCACGCGGTTTCTGTGCCGGTGTAGACCGGGCGATAGAAATCGTTGAGCGTACACTGGGGCTGTTTGGCGCACCCATTTACGTTCGCCATGAAGTTGTGCACAACCGCTTCGTGGTTGATCGCCTGGCCGGACTGGGCGCTGTATTCGTTCAGGAGCTGGATGATGTTCCAGATAATGCGACCGTGATCTTCAGCGCCCATGGCGTGTCACAGGATGTGCGCAAGGCCGGTAGACAACGGGGCTTGAAAGTCTTTGACGCAACCTGTCCGTTGGTCACCAAGGTTCACCTGGAAGTTGCCCGGCATTGTAAAGCAGGCCGTGACGCCGTACTTATCGGACACGCAGGTCATCCGGAAGTGGAAGGCACGCTGGGGCAGTGGTACAAGAATCCACCGCGTGACAACAGGATATTCCTGGTGGAGTCACCTGAAAATGTAGCCTCGCTGGAAGTCACCTACCCGGATGAACTGGCCTATGTAACCCAAACGACCCTGTCAGTTGATGATACCAGGGGTGTTATCGCGGCATTACAACAAAAATTCCCTGCAATCGTCGGACCAAAACGGGATGATATCTGCTATGCCACGCAAAACCGCCAGGACGCCGTCAAGGCCCTGGCCGGGAATGCTGACCTGATGCTGGTCGTCGGTTCGGTTAACAGTTCAAATTCCAACCGCCTGCGCGAACTTGCAGAAAAGCAGGGTGTGCCGGCCTACCTGATTGACGGTGCTGAAGACATCCGGCCTGAATGGCTGGTCAATGTGGAGCGTATCGGTGTGACAGCGGGCGCCTCGGCACCGGAGAGCCTGGTCGCGGGTGTTATTGAGCAACTGCGCAATCAGGTATCGGCCAACGTCAGCGAAATGGACGGTGTTGCTGAGCACATGGAATTTGCCTTACCCCGGGAATTGCGCATCAAAACTGTGGTGTAGTCGCATTCAACGGCCATTCCAGCACTTTATTACACTGGTATTCATGGCACTTATACTGCGCGCCCCATTCTGGTCCAGCACCAGGCTGCCACAGGGGTCTGCAAGCTGCGCGCCTAGTGGAACGGCCAATGCAACATAAATTTGGCCCTGCGTATCCGGTGGATCATATACAAGTTGGTAGCGCTGTTGCTCAGAGAGCGGACGACAGAGCCTGGTATCGTAACTTCCACGGCTGGCACGGATGCGTTCCTGACACATTGAGGCCTGCAATAATAATCTGATGGCCTCGCTTCGGTGAACCCTCAACATGTAACTGCGATAACCGGGTACGGCAGTGGCCAGTAAGATACCCATCACGGCTACAACGATGATCAGCTCGATCAATGTCACGCCATTTGATGAGCTTGCGCTGACCCTGGGCAGCCAGTTTTTCAACGCAGTTCCCGCCAGGAAAAACGGCCGCAGCTTTCTGTGGGCCCAGAAGACGGGCAGGTACCTGTTGTTTCAGTGGCGGGCCAGGATCGAACCAGGATGCTTTCAATCACCGAAACAGAAGCGCTTGTACGGCCGTTTCCACGAGCCAGTAGTCGATACCACACCTGCAAAGGTCTGGCGGGGTCTTCGCTTGGCGGAATTGTATGGATGGCTTCAATAATCCACACTGGTGTATGAATGCTGCCACTGGAAATCGTAGCAATCCGGTTACCGCTTAACGGGTCGATACCGGCTTCATGCCCCTGATCCATCCACCAGGACAAACTCTCGAATTCCGGGTGGGGTGGTAAATCCCCGGGTAAATGAATATATAAACTGTCACAGGGTTCGGTGCAGATCTCCGGTGCAGGGCCTTCCAGTTCGAGCAGCCAGTGTTCTGCCCATGAAAGTGCCGCCAATGCGGATTGTTTGGCGCGTTCTGTTTCCTGCAGGTTGGCAGCCAGCCTGTTTTGCAGGACAGTATCGGCGGAAGCTGATAATCCAAGCAGGGTCAGTGCAGTCAAAAAAATCAGGCATAGCAGCAATGCCATTCCGTTCTGGGTATTCATTGCGACCTGCCGCGAATTGCAGTTGTCAATGCGCTGATCCTGCGTAAATGTCCGTCTGCAGGTGTTGTAACGGTTTCATCCAACAGTGTGATCTGCTCGTTAACCGGGTGATCAAATGCCCGTGGTGTAGCCAGCAGTAGTGCGACTTTAATCGCCCGGATATTGCTTTCCTGATGCCATGCCTGTCCAGTTACCCATCTGTCGGCGATATCATCGCCATCCTGATCTTCCGCGTACAGAACCTGCATGGATTCCACATCCTCAACAAGACCAAAATTATTGAATTGGGTATGTAAATGGGAAGCATCCGGCCCGTAACGACAGGTCATCGCCAGGTTGTTGGAGGCGTTCACACGAAAACGGGTGCGTAGTAAATGAAATTCCGGTTGGCCATCGCCGTCGGTGACCGGGTTTTCATTGCCATAACAGTTCTTTCTGGACCAGCGCTGCAGACCCAATTGGTCCCCCGCCAATACGTCTCTATTCAGGGACTCATCGGTCAAAGCGGGTAATTGCGGTTGGTTTTGCCATGGCTCGGGTTGATAACCGGCCTGGGCAATATGTGTAATCAGTACGTCACGAGCATAACGGCCGGATTCCTCAAGTTGGCTCTGGCTTAATTGCAGGTTGTAGGCTGAAACACTTCCACCCAGTAACTGGACGATACCGGATATCAGTATGCTGGCCAGGAATGTTCCGATCATTACTTCCATTAACGAGAAGCCGCGATGGGCCCTGAAAGCCGGCATGTCAGGAAACCTCCAAGGTAAACCGGTGCTGGTTTGCCGTGTCGTCAGCATCTGAATTCGGGCCATTCCAGAATATTTTGATCACCAGGGAGCCGCTACCGTCACAACGACTGTTTCCCTCGTCACCGTCCTCTGGCGTCCCATCACGACAGACCAGCCCCCTGGCATTTTGGATGCTATCGGCAAGTTCAAGCTGCCAAAGCCTGAAATCGTAGTCGGCCTGCTGTTCAGGCGTACATTGACCATCACCGGCGCAAATTCGGGAAACATATTCAGGAGGACTCAAATAACGGTCCAGTGCAACCGGATTTAGCCGGATTTGTTCGGCCAGGCTGGCTGCTGCCATGGACGCAATACCTTCCCGTCGGGCCTGGGCGGAGCCGATGATACTGGCCAGTAGCAAAGCTGCGAAACCCGCCAGACCCAGGGAGAAAACCGTGCTCGCAACAAGTACCTCCAGCAGACTGAAACCTGAATTTTTTGGATTGACCCCGTTACTTCTGCAGTACTCGATACCATAAGGTTTTTGAAATGCAAACACGATTTGCTCCCCCCTTGGCTGACGTGTTGCTGATGTTGATTAATTCTCCGCATACAGGGGCAGGACCGATAGCGCAAACTACCGTTGCGATATGTCAGCAATTGTTGAACTACAGGTAGGCAGTTGCCGCATGACTACACGTCTCCCCGGGCTCGACCCGGGGTCTATTTTTGTCTGATAATAGCCCGCAATGTGGTTGTCGCAGAGTGCCGATTTGAATATACTTGCCGCCCTTCGGAGCCGACATAGCTCAGTTGGTAGAGCGGCGCATTCGTAATGCGTAGGTCAGAGGTTCGAATCCTCTTGTCGGCACCAATTAAATCA
>PVMK01126618.1_pt1 | contig 58993 bp, 46 predicted proteins | sample 1853481 | NCBI WGS metagenome assembly PVMK01 (sample SAMN08533507, study PRJNA380276) | Marine sediment metagenome, whole genome shotgun sequencing project.
CATGCCCAGCCGCCCAGATATTAATTCCCTGTGGTGGTCCTGATTGGCTTATTGCTTCTTGCAGTTTCTGCAATGCATCTGGGATGCTGGCATAAAAATCTCCCTCCAGCGGTTCACGCATATCGAGAATCGAGAATGCCAGGTTCAATGAGGTTAAGAGATGGCTGCGGATAGGATCATTCCGATCCAATTTCTCTGCAATGCCAAGCGTCACCCTGGCAAGAGAGGTAAATTTGCGTGTTTGCTCGTCGATTTCAACAAGGAAAGTTTCCCCCATCCATAAACTGGGGACCTTCCCTTGAGATAAGCTGCCGGTCCACCCATGCAATATCAGCTCATGGGTGCTCTGTGTACTAAGGTCTTTTTGCAATAAAACTTCTTGATGATGCCGGTCAACTGCAGCATAAGATCCACCATCAATATAGAGGAGTGCCTCTGGGTGGCTAAAATCACCTGCGATTCCAATTGGTAGATAAAGTCCAAGGGCAGATGCATCCGACCATTCATCTGGTATCTGAAATTCAGTTCGCAAAATGAAATTCTTATCCGCACCACCCCAGGCAGAGTTTGCTGTAACTACAATCGATTCAATTTTGTCCAGTTCAAGAGCGTTAATGAACGGTCCAATTGGTTCTCCAAATTCATAATAATGAAAAGGTGGTAAAGAAATTTCACTACGGTAGACTTTAGAATCAACCAGCTCAAGTATTTTGGAAAATCTTTGGGAGGAAAAACGGATATCGTGCAGCATGGACTAGGAAAATCGCATATCTTGGAGTGCGATATTTGCCACACCAATTACGGTATCTGCGGCCCCATAGTAAACATACAATTCCCCATCCTTAATCACCTGACCACAGCTAAAAACAACATTTGGCACATGACCATTAATCTCCCAATCAAGTTCAGGTTCTAGGATCGGCTCGCTCTGGCGGGAGATCACTTGGCTTGGGTTTTCTAAATCTAATTCTGCGATTCCCAAGCTATAAGTATGTGATTTACTTACTCCGTGGTATATCAGCAGCCAACCGCTCTCCGTCTTTATCGGTGGGCCAGCAATACCGATCTTCTCATTTTCCCAATCCGAATCCGGAATCGCCTTCATCAAAATACGATGTTCATCCCAATTCTTTAGGTCTTCAGAGAAAGCCATCCAGATATCTGGTGGTCTGCGATGCAGGAGCATGTATTTGCCACCAATCTTTTCTGGAAACAGCGAGGCATCCTTATTTGCCTCATCCAGAACGATTCCGTGACGCTGCCAGGTAATTAAATTGCTTGAGGTGGCATATGAGATGCGGTAATCCCCTGGAAACCTACCCCCAAACCCGGTGTACATCATATGGTAAGTTCCATCGATTTCAACGATCCGCGGGTCTTCCGGTCCCCTGGCTTCTTGAGCAATATCATTAACCAGGATTGGATCCCTCAAGCGATTAAAGTTGATGCCATCACTGCTGACAGCGTAACCAAGGTTGTTTATATACTTACCCATAGAACCGTTTGATGTGATATCTGTTGCTCTATAAACCAGGTGTACCAATTTATCTTTATAAACCGCAGCGCAGTTGTAAACCGCGCCTGCTTCCCAGGTACTGCCTGAATTTGGAACAAGGACCGGCTTCTGAGATACCCTCTTTAATTTGATCATTTCTATGCAAAATCAAGACTTAACTCAGTCTCAGGATCAAAGAATCTAAGTGTCTCCTGGTTGAAATTCAGGTGCACAACATCTCCCGGAATAATTTTAGGGTGAGCGGGTGCGACAATTTTGATATAACTCTCTTCCAACTCAATAGCAATAATTTGATGAGATCCTTGCGGCTCAGAAACGATGCACTCAGCAGAAAAAAGGGCTTGAGTCTCGCCAACCAGATTAATATTTTCAGGACGCACACCCAAGATCAGCTTGTCTTTTTCAAAGGCTCGTACAAGCTGATCACAGCCTTCCTCCAGGATTAATTCAAAGTGCGGATTCATTAATCGGCAGGTGCCGTTGGAGATTCTCTTTTCCACATTTAGAAAATTTGTGGGGGGCGTTCCAATAAAATCCGCTACAAATACGGTCGCGCTTCGATCATATACATCATCTGGTGAACCAACCTGGATTACCTCACCGTCTTTCATAACCACAATCCGGTCAGCCATACTCATCGCTTCGGATTGATCGTGGGTGACAAATACACTGGTTGCACCGGTCTTAGCGTGGATGGTTTTCAATTCGGTGCGCATTGATCCGCGCAGTTTTGCATCCAGATTTGACAGCGGTTCGTCCATCAAGAAAATTTTCGGTTCTACTGCTAACGCTCTGGCGACTGCGACTCGCTGCTGCTGACCGCCAGATAATTGGGAAGGCAATCGCTTGAGCAAGTTTTCGATCTTGACCGTCCCGGCAACTTCTTTCACGATCCGATCTATCTCATCCTTGGGAACTTTCTTAAGCTGCAACGGGTAAGCGATATTCTCATACACTGTCATGTGCGGCCAAACTGCATAATTTTGAAAAATCATGCTCACATTGCGCTTTCTCGGCGGCAAGAATGTGACCTCTTCGTCATCAATGAAGATACTACCGTAAGTCACTTCTTCCAGTCCAGCCACCATCCGCATAGCGGTAGTCTTACCGCATCCCGATGGACCCAGCAATACCAGGAACTCCCCATCCTCTACAGTCAAACTGAAATCGTTTACCGCCACAACTTTACCGAACCGTTTTGTTACATGATCGAAAGTTAAAGTCGCCATCAGATGATCTCCTAGACTGTGACACCGCCCCACATCTGCCGAATATACCTGCGGATAATGAAAGTAAAGATAACTGCTGGAATAGCCATGACGATGCCACCTGCGGCAGCCAGATTAACCTGGCCAGTTGCGCCAACCAAGGATTGGTATACCACGACAGAAAAGGTAGGGTTGAATTGCGTCAGGATGAGCGCGGCTAAGACCTCGTTCCATGCGCCAAGAAAAGCATACATCGCTGCGGCTGCCAATCCAGGTAATGCTAAGGGTAAAGTCGTCTTAATGAAAGCCTGAAGTCGTGTGGCACCAAATACTTGAGCAGCCTCCTCAAGTGACACAGGGATGCTCATAAAGATGCTCGCAGTGATCCAAGTTGTTAACGCGATGTTTCCAATTGAATAAACCAATGCCAATCCGATTGGTTGATCATAAAATCCCATCCTAGCCAGGATAATCACCATTGGAATTGCGATGGCAATGGCTGGAAACATGCGCACGAAGAGAACACTAAATTTCATCATGTCTTTGCCAAAGAACATGTATCGGGCAAATGCATAACCTGCTGTCCCTCCAACGGATAGAGAAAGAACGATCGTCAACCCGGCGATCTGTAGGCTACGGATCAATGAAGGAACTGCATCGCGGGTAATTTGGAAGAACAGCCTGTAGTTATGCAGTAAATCAGTCCTCATTGAGAAATAGACCGGGTTTTCTGTGGATAACTTGGCGATTTGTTCTTCTAACTCTTGGATCGATATATTAGTTCCCAATCGATTCTCCATATAGACCACCATTTTCTCCAAGTCATCTGTATCCAGAACGGTTTCATATACCTTATTGACCCGGTCATAGACACTTAATAAATAACCTCTTTCTCCATAGGTTATATTAAATTTAGATGTCAGACCCGGCAGCAAGGGTAATGGATAGGAGTAAGCCTCATGGGTGGTCAGGAAAGATAGGGAAATAATGAAAAATACCGGGATGATAATCACCAATGCGATGGTAATCACAAAAAGATAGAACAATGTCGATCGAACTCCCTTAAAAAACCGGATGCGCTGTCTAGGGGATAACATCTTCCACCTCCGCAGCTTCCCGGCGAAAGGCGCCAGAAACTCTTAAATATGTTAATGCCGCGATGGAAACGATCACAGTAACAACGATCGTATAACCAGCAACCATTAATGGACTGATCTCTAAACGTGGCACTTCCTTATAATAGTAGACGATTCGCTCCACAAGGACAGGCACACGCGAGTGTCCAATCAACACGATAATAATCATCCAAATTTGGATCGCAGCTATCAGGCGCAATATCACCGCTGTTTGAATCGTGGGTCCGAGGATAGGGATGGTGATCTTACGCAGAACGGTAAGATAATTCCCTCCGAAGACATAACCCGCTTCTTCAGTCTCCCGTGGAATATTTTGCAATCCAGCTAGCAAAATGATCATCACCGATGGGATCACCTGCCAGGCATCCACGATAATGATCAACGCCAACATTTTCCAACGCGAGCCAGCCAACCAATAGATACTCTCGCCTGGATCCAAATACCCGACATAAAATAGCAAACTGTTGAGCCACCCATTGGTCGTCAAACCTGTTTTCCACATGGCTGCGACGGCGAGAGCAGGTAATGCCATTGGGATTATAACTAAAAATAAAAAAATACTGGAGCCGCGAAAGTTACGGTTTATCAACAGGGCTAAAGCTAAGGCTAAGAAAAACTCGAGCACTACCGAAATCACCACAATGATGGCTGTATTCGTAAATGCAAGACCAAAATTCGGATCAGAAAATACCAGGCGATAATTATCCAGAGTGAATTGACCTGCCGCGCTGGTAAAGCTGTCAATGAACTGCTGAAGGACTGGCCGCAACCAAAACAAGACATAAAAAATAAGAGCTGGAATAACAAGAAAATAAGGCAGAATCTGTTTGCCAATATTTCGATTTTGCTGTCTACGGCTGGCTAAATCCATAGATGGGCTCCTCTGTGAGTTTGAAATAGAGCCGGGAAATATTAGTATTACCCGGCTCCATAATTACGCTGAAATCAACTCCTCATTTGAGTTATTTTCTAAGCGCTTCCAACTCTGCTTGCTTGGCATCCAAGAAGGCTTGATCGACAGTTCCATCTCCATTGAGAACCATTTCAACAAATACATCATCGAATAGCTGCTTGACTGCACCCCAATCCTGGAAATCTGCCACAGGCAGGTATGACGGGATACCCAGGTTGAGCACGATTAGAGCCTTTATGATGATCTCATCGACTGGATCGTCACCTAAGAATTCGATCGCTTCTGCCACAACCGGGACGAAACCGCCGGTACCTTTGTTCATCTTGACCTGGATTTCTGGTCGGGTCAAGTACTCAACCAGCTGTAGAGCTGAATCGTAATTTGCAGATCCCTCAACCACGCCCAAGCCATGCGCACCAGCGATCGTCCCCACCCCTGATGGACCTACCGGCGCTGGGCCTACAGTGAATTGGGTTTCATTGGAAGCATAAACCTGGCCGACACGTGCGTTGTGGGTCACACTCAACCAGGCTTCCTCTCGCATAAGAGGATCTGTACAGTTGTCGATGCTCAGAATTGTGGGCACAAATCCGTCAGCGGCGCCAATCTTTGCCCAATTTGCCCATGATTCGGCGGAGGCCTCGGAATTGAGGTCCGGAAATTCTGGTCCTCCCTCTCCGGCTGGATTTAAGCCATAGGATAATGCGGAAGTACCAAACTGGTAGATGAACATCTTTTGCGGAATACCTGTGATGCAAACCTTGCCTTCACCCTCGCCCTCCGCAATCGCGACCGCCCACTCAACGTATTGATCATAGGTTAGTAAGTCAATATCTGCACCAGCGGGGATGTAATCAAGCGCTTGGTTGTTGGCGATAGTCAGATAAACATCCGCACTGATGGGGACGAAATAGCGGGTACCATCTACATTTGCAGTGGCATCGAAAGCTGTCAGAATTGTGCGATCCGCAAGAAGTTCAGCAGCATCGTCCAGGGAAACCACATAACCAGCATCTGTATACCAGGGGAAACGACCATTGAATGCCAGGATGACATCAGTAGTTACATGGTCAGTCTCCTGCTGAACAGTGATGCGGTTGAACATATCCTGACCTTCAACGATGGAGAAATTGACCGAAATCCCAGTTTCTTCCTCGAATGGGACCAGAATTTCGTTGATGAAAAAAGCCTGCTCTGCAGGTGGAGAGAACATCTCTGAATCAAGCACCAAAGTCGTTGATGGAACTTCAACTACTATCTCTTCAGTGACCACTTCAGTTACGACAATCTCCTCGGTAACAACTTCGGTCACGACAACTTCTTGTGTCACAACCACCGTTTCAATGATCGTCTCAGGTGTCGGTGTGGCGCAGGCTGCCAGCATTACTCCCCCTATCAAGGCGATAAAGAGGATTAACGAAAAGGTCTTTGTCTTCTTCATTTGCAAACTCCTTTGACTTACTTTGAACATATACGCGAATAATTGGAATTTTTTGTGGGGAAATCTATCAAATCGGACCTCCTTCCTATGCTTCCTTTATTATACATAGGTTTTTGTTAATTTCCAAATAATCCGATAGTATAGGTACTATTTATTGTGGATGCGATTCAGTATCGATACTTCCGGACATTTTAGATGAACTAACGCGCGGGATGGCATACGGGCTTTCAAATGCGGAATTGAAGAATGGGATCAAAGAATCCATCCAATTATCCGGTCTTATTGGTCACGAAGATAATCAAACAAAAAACCTGTCAGGAGGTTGGCGTCAACGGTTGGCTCTGAGTGCCGCCATCATACACCAGCCTAAGATACTTTTCCTCGATGAACCAACTGCTGGAGTCGATCCGCTTTCTAGACGTGCATTTTGGAATCTCTTATATGATTTGGCAGCTAGCGGAGTGACAATATTCGTTACCACGCATTACATGGATGAGGCAGAACATTGCCAGAAGTTAGCTTTCATCAGACATGGCAAGATCATCGCGCAGGGTTCGCCAGAACAGATAAAAAATGAGATCATGCCGGGACAGGTGCTTGAAATTACGCCATCTGAGCCTGAAAGAGCGGTTGAAATCCTTCGATCCGCACAACGAGCGGGTAGGCTGCAGATTGATGATGTTGAGTTGTTTGGCAATTTTATACATGTGATTGCTCCAGAATTGGAAAAACAACAACCTGTGATTAATTTCGAATTACATCAGGCTGCAATCGATCCTGGTGCAATGGCACTGATTGAGCCAACATTAGAAGATATATTTATCGCCAGTATGCGCAAACCAGGCAAAGACATTGACAAATCTTAATTAAAGGGGATAGAAATTTGGAGGTCGACATGAATAACTTTATGAAGCTAAAGATTGTTTTGTTCACATTCCTTGTAATTATGCTCACCAGCTGTGACACCTTGTTTCCAGCTGAAGAGCATGAATTGAGTGCCTCGGGTGTAATTGAAGTGGTAGAGGTCGATATTTCTCCAGAGATTGGTGGTCGTGTATTAGAAGTATTCTCGGCTCAAGGTGATCAGGTTCAAAATGGAGAGGTATTATTCCAATTAGAGACGGACACTTTGCTGGCTCAGCGGAAAGTTGCACTCGCTGCTCAAGAGCTGGCCCAAGCTCAGCTAAATACCGCGACCACCTCCCTTGAAAGTGCTCACGCCGCCGAGTCAGGTGTTGAGTTGGCAAAATCTCAATATGAATTGGCACTCGATCAGTCAAGAATTTTGGACGAACTAGACAGGATCCTATCCTGGAACCAGGATAGCCCAAGGGAATTTTCATTACCTGTCTGGTACTTCCTGAAGGAAGAAGAGATCAGGGCAGCTGAATCAGAATTTGAAAAATCCCAAACTGCATATGAAATTGAAGCCGCGAATTATGAGTCGGTCAGAGATCAAGCCAGCCACGCAGATTTAAAAGCCGCAGAAGAAAGATTAGCAAATGCACAGGCTGCCTTTATCATTGTAGAGGAATTATTGGATCGGAAAATTCAACGCGAGGGAAAAGACGAAATTGAAGATTATCTGGATATCATCCATGAAGATGCCGAAGCTGAGCTAGAAGCAGCACAATCTGCATACGAGACTCTTCTTTCCGATCAAACCTCCTCAGATGTCCTCGAAGCGCGGGGAAGAATGGCAGTCGCTCGCGAAAGGTATGAGACTGCCCTAGACCGGTTGAATGGATTGCTTACCGGCAGCCACGCCAAGTCAGTAAGGGCAGCGGAAGCCGGAATAAACCTGGCTGAAGAAGCTGTTATTCAAGCCCATGCAAACCTTTCTCATGCTGAAAGCAGCATCGCACAAGGTGAGCAAGCTGTAGCTCAAGCACAGGCAGGCTTAGAAATCATTGGGCTGCAAATTGCAAAACATGAAGTGCAAACAGCTGTTGCCGGGACGGTGATGACCCGCAATATTGAGCCTGGAGAAGTAATCCAACCAGGTATGGCAGCTTTTACTATTGGGCAGCTCGATCAATTATCAATCAGGGTATACGTGCCAGAAAATATCTACGGTCAAATCAGCCTGGGTGACACAGCTTCCGTATCTGTGGATTCATTTCCCGGAGAAGCTTTCAGTGCCAGAGTCATCCGCATCGCGGATCAAGCTGAATACACCCCCCGCAACGTTCAAACCCAGGAGGACCGCCAAACCACAGTCTTCGAAATCGAACTTCAAGTTGAAGCTTCATCTGGCAAGCTCAAGCCCGGTATGCCAGCCGATGTGCGCTTCCAGTAAGAAATGCAAAGACTGCATACGAATATTGCAACGCGATCGAATATGACCAACTAAATCGGTTAAGATGTATCTCCGCCGGTCAATACCTGCACCGCTCGAGGAATAACTTTGATGTTTACCGGGGTCTCCCAACCAATCTCCCCATCAACCTGGATGCTCTGCGGGGGATCAGCTGAAATATAAATCTCTTTTGCCTGCCAATGGTGGAATGTATCCTCAGATGGGGTTGAAGTTGCTACGCTCTTTCCAACAGATACAAAGGATTGAAAACTCCTATCCCGGATCAGGATCACATCCAGGAGACCATCAAAAAGACTGATATCCTTGCTGGCACTGAAGCCTGCCACTCCAAAATTTCCGGCGTTATCAACCAGGCAAGTGACACCCTCTTCATCAATCTCCACACCATCCAGATTGAAATGATACTTTACCGGTGTCGCATTCTTCATGGCTTTTAATGCCGCAATTGAATATGCCATCAGCCCGTAGCGATCTTTCATTTCACGATCAGCAAGTTCGACTTTTTGAGCGGCTATTCCCATACCTATACGCAGGAGGAAGAATGCCCCATTGACCTCTCCAACATCAATCGATTTAACAGTACTTTCAGGGTTGGCAATTATCTCTGCCGCCTTGGTGAGATCTTTTGGAATACCCAGTTCAACCGACATCAGGTTGGCGGTTCCACCAGGCAGGATTGCCATCGGGATTGGACTGCCCATGACTCCCCTGGCAACCTCCATGACAGTCCCGTCTCCTCCAAACGCAGCGACCGCATCTACATGATTTTCAACTGCCTCGCGTGCAAATCGTTCGGCATCACCACTCTCATGAGTCAAAGAGAGATTCCATTCTACATTTGCAGGTCTAAATACGGAATTCAAGGTATGCAGGACTGGTTTTGGTTGTCCTGAACCCGGATTGACAATCACTTCGATTCTTCGGGACATGTATTACTCCTGGAAAACTTCAAGCACATAAAATTTGATATTTCGGTAGTCAATTATACCTACAGCATTCTTATCCTATCCAAATTTCCAATATTTCGGTTATCAAGCAGTATTTTATTTTACCCACTTTTCCCTGTTTTTAGGGTGGAATTTTTACTTAACCATCTATGTTATACTGCATTGCGCAATTTCCAAAATCCTCATCGAGAGAATAAACATGCAATCGAAAGATTACATAAAATTGGAAGACCGTTATGGAGCCCATAATTACCATCCACTCGATGTTGTTATCAAGCGTGGAGAAGGAGTCTGGGTCTTTGATGTTGATGGAAACCGCTACCTGGACTGTTTAAGCGCATATTCTGCGATAAACCAGGGTCATGTTAATCCGAAGATACTTAAAGCGCTTGTAGATCAGGCGAGTCAAATAACCTTAACCTCACGTGCCTTTCGAAATGATCAATTAGCCCTCTTGTATGAGCAGCTAGCAGAATTCTCTGGCTATGAGATGTCATTGCTGATGAATTCTGGTGCAGAAGCAGTTGAGACTGCCATAAAATTAGCTCGAAAATGGGCGTACCAGGTCAAGGGAATTCCTGGTAATCAAGCCGAGATCGTCACCATGGAGGGGAATTTTCACGGTCGCACGATCACCATTATTTCCTTCTCTTCCGAAGATGCCTACAAAGATGGATTCGGACCCTTCACTCCCGGTTTTCGTACGATCCCATATGGAGATGGTGATGCACTCGCGCAGGCAATTAATCCCAAAACAGCTGCGGTTTTATTTGAGCCAATCCAGGGAGAGGCAGGGGGTAAATATCCCTCCCCAAGGTTATCTTCAACAAATTAGGGAAATTTGTGATCGAAATAAAATCTTGATGATCGCGGATGAGATTCAGACTGGACTCGGGCGTACAGGAGAAGTTTTCGCCTGCGACCATGAAAATGTCAGGCCCGACATAATGATAGTTGGAAAAGCACTGTCTGGAGGTTTTTACCCGGTTTCAGCTGTCTTGGCGGATCGATGGTTGATGAAACTCTTCCAACCCGGAGAACATGGTTCTACTTTCGGTGGTAATCCACTTGGCGCTGCAGTAGCACGTGCGGCGCTTGATGTCATCAGTGATGAAAAATTGCATGAAAATGCTGCCATTATGGGTGAATATTTTTCAGATCACCTGGCTGAAATCCCGAGTAAGCACGTCAAAGAAGTGCGTGGGAAAGGCTTATTAATCGGTGTTGAGCTAAAAACATCTGCGGGAGGCGGACGCAGATTCGCGGAGGTCCTCCAGGGTCAAGGGATATTAATCAAGGAAACTCACGATAACGTACTCCGATTTGCACCTCCCTTAATCATAGATCGTGAGACAATTGATTGGGCGCTTGAAAGAATTTTCCCAGTATTGACCATGACTTAAAGATGAGCAATTTAGAACATCAAAGTAAAGATTCCAGCGAAAAAAAGTCCCTGCGATTGGAATGGATTTTATCAAGCATTGCTGCGCTGACCTGCATCATTGCTGTAATAATGTTTGCGTTCACTAACACATCCAACTTCGCCGGAGGCTTGATGAGCCAATGGCCTTTCCCGTTGATATATTTCATTGAGATCAGCGCTATTGGAGTTATCAGTATTCTCTCAATGGGCATAATCCAGAGACAGGGAAAATCCGAGTGGTCAGCAGTTTTTTGGATTTTTTCGGGAATGCTGTTTTCCTTTGTAATTCTCGGCGCCTGGACGATCGGTTTTTTTCTGCTGCCAGCAATGATAATTTTTCTACTGGTTGGAATCCGCATAGATAAAAAAACAGGAAATGATATCCCCCGTCATCTCATTTATTTTGTAGCTGGTGGAATAGCCCAGGCTCTTCTTGTGTTCCTGACCCTGATCTGATAATCAAACGGCCAAATCATCCATTGATGACCGTAGAAACGAAAATCTCTAAGTAACTATTGAGGAAGAAACGACCTTATTCCGCCCAGTTTCTTTTGCCCGATATAGTGCCCTATCCGCTGCCTGAACGAGATCATTCAAATCTTCCATACTGCTGTCCATTTGAGCAACCCCCTGGCTAACAGTAATCCTGATTTCACCAAGACCTGTTTTTGTGACATTTTCGGCAATTAAATCCTGCAATCTGCCTGCAGTTCTATGAGCGCTCGTATGGTTGCTGCCTGGTAACAGTAAAACGAATTCTTCACCCCCGATGCGTCCTACCACATCCAACTCACGAGTATTTTCTTGAATACACTTGGCAAAAGAGCGCAATACTTGATCACCAACAGCATGACTATACTGATCATTCACACGCTTAAAATGGTCGATATCCATCATAATCGCAGACAAGGGTAGATTATAGCGACGTGTACGCTCAATTTCCAGGCGTCCAATTTCAAACAAACCCCGCCTGTTATACAGACCTGTCAATTCATCTGTAATTGCTATTTGTTGGATTCTTTCGATCAAGCGCGCATTCTCAAAAGCCACCGCGATTTGGCTGGCAAATAATGAAAAAGCCGGTGAATCTAGTTCATCGATATCTTTTCCCCAAACAAACAAGCAACCTATTACATTCTTACCAGGAACCAGGGGCAGTAAAAAGCCCTTCTTCTCAACTTCCTTCGAGCTCTCGGGATCTAACTCTTGATGCCCAAGCTGGTCCAGCACAGGGAAGGCAGAGCCAATCATTTGATCGATATCTTCGAAGAAAAAGATCCTCTTCTTATTCATTACATCGTTGTACAGAGAAAAATCTTCTGCAGCTAGTTGGGTGTCAAGTGAATTCAGCTGCGCTTCCAGCGAATCGGAGTGTAAGTTTTCCAGCTCAAGAGAAGTATGATGAATTCTGAATTGATCGCCATCAGGAGATTGCATCATCACCATACTCTGCAACCCCAGTTCAGCTAATTCCTCACCTAGTATCGCAACCATACGGTCAAAATTCTTCACAGCTTCTATTCGAGTGGCAGCTTTTCCCAATGCTGTGATAACAGAATTCGCCCTTGCCAATTCATTAGTTCTCTCTTTTTCAGATTCAAACAAGTTGGCTTTGTAGATAGCCAAAGCGATAATTCTTGCGACTTGTTCACTTAGCGAGATCTCATCCTCCACAAACTGGTGCGGCTCTTCAAAGGAAATCAGCACCGCACCGAGCTTTATCCCATCGGCGATCAGAGGTAAACCAAGAATAGATTTCGATAAGCATTCTTCAGTTTTATTATGAGATTTGAGATCAGAAATTTCATCACCCGTCAAGATCAGTGGTTTTCCTTCTGCAAGCACCATTGAGGTGATGGATTTTTCATTTGGCGCTACTTCAATTTCAGAATATTTCTCACGCAATGGACCAAATGCCGCTCCGGGAGTTGCTCGGTTCTGCTTTTCATCCCAGAGGGTAATAAAAGCTCCATCAGAAGGTAGCAGCTCCCCAAGCCGATCGGCAAGTACCTGGATCATGCCTTCAATGTCCGGGGCCATGATTGTGGTCTGGGTGATCGAATTTATCAGGGCTGTTTGCCGGGCATGTTCATGAATTTCCCCGTACATGCGTGCGTTTTCAATAGCCAAACCCGCTTGGTCAGCGAAAGCCTGCAGCCATTCAGCTTTTGAATCAGTAAAGAATCCTACCTCAGCGCTGTTAAGATTCAAGAATCCGATCATTTTTCCTTTGACTCGGATTGGAGCGCCCGCATAGGACCGCATCCAATCTGAATGAGGCAAATTTACCCATAAATCGCTCACTTGGGTGTCAGGAATTGCGAGTGGTTCACCAGTCTCGTTCATGTGTTCTAGAGTTGGAATATCCTCGATCAGAAATCTGCTGGCTTGCCGGACATCTTCTTCCCAGTCAGATATGTAACCCTTGCTGCGAGCGATTCTCGCTGAGCCTTTCTCTACCAGCATGATATTTGCCGCATCGTGTGGGACCACACGCTCCATGTTTAACAATATTCGATCTAGAACTTCATCAAATTCTAGTGTTCCTGAGAGAGCAGCAGCCGTATCTCTCAAGGCCTCAGCAAGCAATCGTTGTTCCCGTTCAGCAGCCTCCATTTCCTTGCGCTCAGTAATATCTTCAATGCTGCCCTCGTAACACACGATATTCCCTGATTCGTCCATAATAGCGCGGACATTGTCGCACACCCAAATGATGTCCCTGTTGCGCCGGTATAATCTCAATTCATAATCACGAACTAAACCATCCTGCTGCAGTAACACGTGCTCATTTTCACGATCTTCAGGGTCAACATACAATTCATCAGCAATGTTGATAAAGGATAGGGTTTCGAAGTCCGGATAGCCCAATATTTCTACCAAAGCGGAGCTGGCTTCTAAAATTTTTCCATCAGGAGTAGTCCGGTATAACCCAACTGGGATGCGGTAAACAAGATTCCGGTATCCATCTCGGCTGTCTATCAAGCGGCTCTCTTTAGTTTTTTGCTTTCCGAGCTGTTTTATAAGCGTTTGGATAGATTCTTTTTGTTCACTTATCAAAGCCGCCACAATTACGAGTACAAGTATGTAAATCAAGTCGGTCAAGCTGATCATCTCTAGTGCATGACTACCATACTGGGCGTACATCGTAAGCAGCAATACTAAGAAAGAACCGAGATTTGCAAGCAGATACCCCCAAAAACCAAATAAGAAAATAAATCCGATAATCGGGATGATGGTCATCGTGATCACTAATTTCCCCAGAAAATCGATCAAAACCCATACCGAAAACCCGAACAATGCAATCAAAAAGATCCCCAGAATGACCTTATAACGTGCAGGAATCATGGTTCTTTTAACAGGATTCAACTGTTCTAACTTGTTATTTGTCTGATCTAAAGACATATCAATTGACCTATAGCCAAAAACTGTAAACTCTTAAATCAACACCTATAAACATTGAAAATACAATATTCCTCGAAAATTTTTCACATCGCGCAATATATATTTATAATAAATTTTACCCAATCATTGAGCATAATTGGTTGTCAGTATTGCAAGGGGCGAATCCAAAAACTCCTAAATTAATTGAGAATTTTTCTTGCAAAGAATTTGAAATTGTGGGATAATGTTCTTACCCGACCTGCCTGGTTGTCCCCCCCAACTAGGCAGGTTGGGCTTTTTTATACCCCCGGTAAAGATACAAATAGGGCAGGTCCCACCCAACTAGCCCCCGCCCCTGGAAAACAATTCTTAGATTCAATAATAGATAACGTCTGACCATAAAGTTTGTTACAGATTGGATTTATTCAATCTGTAATAATAGTTACAAAAATATTAAACTGCAGTTTACTGAGACCAGCCAGCCGATATTCGGTAAAATTGACTTTATGCGAGATGTATTCTGATTTTTGGAGCTATTATGCTTGACAGAGCGAAGCTTTAACCAAAACTGGCCGATGATCGGAAAGTGGGCATCCTGCTGTATCTATATGACGGGCTTCATCCAATTTCCAAGAGTCATTTCCTCGTCGTAAAAACATATAATCAAGCCTCGATCGTTTGATCACCTTTCCCCACGGCCAACGTAATTCATGTGAATAATCGTTACCACCCGGATTCATCGCGCGATAAGAATCATGCCAAGTATTGTTCGCAGCTTGCATTTGAGCGGTATCCTCATCAGCGTTGAAATCTCCACCAATAACTGCTGGAATCCGCCCTGATTGCTCTTCAACCCAACTTCTTAGACGTGAAAATTGTTTTCTGTTTTGGTTACCAAGAATCCCTAGATGCACGGAATATACATCGAAATCTCCGCTTTTAGTTTCGATACTTGTACCCAATGCCATCCTGCGGCTAAAAGGATTTGTTTGGTTGCTCAACTGGGCCAGGCGGTGATTTTTGATCGGATAGCGGCTGAATACTGCCAGTCCTTCTTCAAATCCAATTTCCGAAGCATTACCATTTGACCTGGAATATACATATGCCATACCCAGTTGGTCAGCGAGCCATTTGTCGGCTTCAAAATCATCTGTGCGAATTAATTCTTGAAGCAGCAAAATATCAATATTTTCCTTCAAAACCAGTTCAACAAAACAATTCAATCTTTCTTTCAATCTACGATTGCGCGGCCAATCATGCCAGAGATTGGCTGACATGAATGTGATCGGCTGAATTTCCGGATCATTCACATGAAATTCGGGTTCCGAAACAAAATATACCTTACCAGAAGGCTTTGCCACTGAAAGCACACGGTTTATTAAGGGTTTAATTTGCGAGTATTTGATGGACCTTAATAATCGCCCCCCAAAGAATTTAATTTTCTTGTAGATTAATAAGGGATTTGAGTTCGGATATGCTACTTTAAGGTATTTTTGACTGATGACCGACAATAAAATCTCCTGGTATTAATCTCCCTCTTTGAATGAATCTGATGGTTAAAACCAAGAGGAAGAGGTCAGGGATTATATCACTTGCCCTCACCAAAATCTCTATAATTAATCAAAAACTCACGCATGCCATCCAAGAAGCCCGGGACAACCATATTGGGAAACTGCGGCCAGGTGATGATTATCCCTATAACGAACCATACTAAGATCCAAACCCCGACGTCAGGCATAACAACTAGCGAAACCACAACAAAATAACCATAAATTGGTGCCTGGCAGAGCATTCCAAGAACTCTCACTTGTTTCCACCGCCAGAGTATTAATGCCCAAAGCAGGACATAAATACTTGCCGTCCAAGCGGATACGAATCCAGCTGTGATCAAGTAAACCAGGAGACCACAAGAAACAGCCATATCGATCTCAAGGTCATGAACTCCAATCCAGGTTAGATAATTTTCTCTGCTGCGCCGGGCGATTTTCCCGTCAATTGCGTCCCCTGTCCAGGCAAGAATCATGATAAAAACAGCTTTATTAAGTCCCTCAGATCCTTCGGTCAACCCAAGCCATACTAATCCAAATCCGAGCAATCCCCGAAGTAAGGTCACAATATCCGCAACTTGTTTGGCGTTCAGCATGATTTCACCCTCACATTCTTTCGCCAAAGGAAGCCTTACGATAATTCTATCACCACAATCCGCCCTTCATAATATAATTAGTGGTGCACTCTCACTTACCAATAACCTTAATATTACGAAGAAAGGATAAGGACAATGCCGGATCAACGGTTAGAAAAATTAGCTCAAATCTTGATCCATTACTCCCTTGAGATAAAACCCGGCGATCAATTAGAGATCCGGACCACCCCACTCGGACAAGATTTGGCCCTTATGGCTTACAAAGAAGCCATCAAAGCTGGTGGTTATGTGACGAATAACTTAAGTCTCCAGGGGGGTGAAGAGCTATTTCATAAATACGCAAGCGACGATCAATTAGATTATGTTTCTCCAGTCAGAAAATTGATCACCGAAACTTTCGATGCGATGTTAGTAATTGGTGCTGAATACAACACAAGGTCTCTTTCAGCTATCGACCCATTGAGACTATCGCGCTCTCGCAAAGCAACTACCGAATTGACAAAAATTTTCTTAGATCGCTCCGCTAATCTTGAATTGCGCTGGTGTTACACAGAATTTCCCACATATGCTAGTGCTCAAGAAGCAGATATGAGCTTGAACGATTACCAGGAATTTGTGTACGAGGCCGGATATCTCAATGAGCTTGATCCAGTTTCTCTATGGAAGGAGGAAGGCAAGACACAGAGGCAGCTAATTGGCTGGTTAGCTGGAAAAGATAAAGTTGAAATTAAGGGAGAGTATGTTGACTTAGCGTTTTCAATCAAGGATAGAAAGTTTAAGGAAGCCGATGGAAAATATAATTTCCCTGACGGAGAAATTTTCACTGGTCCAGTAGAAGAGTCTGCCAATGGATGGATTCGCTTTAGTTATCCGGCCATTTATGAAGGCCAGGAAGTAATTGATGTTGAACTGTGGTTTGAGAATGGAAAAGTGGTCAAGGAAACAGCATCAAAGGGAAAGGAATTATTGACATCATCCCTGAACACAGATCCAGGCGCGCGATATCTTGGTGAATGGGGAATTGGTACGAACTACGGTATCAAGCGCTTTACGAAGAACATCTTATTCGATGAAAAAATGGGTGGCACGATTCACCTGGCATTGGGTAGCGGGTATCCCGAAACAGGAAGCAAAAACGAATCTGTAGTTCATTGGGACATGTTGTGCGATATGGCAGAAAGTGAGATCTTAGTGGACGGTGAGTTATTTTATAAGAATGGGAAGACCCGCGTTTAATTCAACGGATAGAGCCATCACGGGACAATCCATCGACCACATTGATCTGTTTATCATAGAACCTGTTGGATATCTATAAAGAGTTACAAGAAACAAGTTTTCAAATTACAATAAGGTAAAATGTGGGTATTGCTGAACAAACTCGGGTTATACTGACCACACAAACTGGATTCTTACCTGGCACTTTATGAAGACCTTCCATTCTTCAGCGATTGAACAAAAAATAAAACGTTCACTATATATAATCGGGGGGATTCTATTATTAGTGTCGTTTATGTTGAGAAGCAGCTATGCCTCGCAGGTTCTTATCGCCAACGCTGAAGGTCCTTGTGGAGATACCTACATCGTTCTGCCCGGCGACACCCTCGAGTCAATAGCAGACTTATGTGGTACTTCCGTCGAAGCGATCCTAGAAATTAATCCCGAGGTCACCGACCCAGACAACCTGTATACCGGGCAGATTATTCGCATCCCAGATATTGAATCTGTTATTGATACTATTATCGCCTTAGGACCAACTTGCGGATTACCGGGACAAAGTTTGTTGGTCGTTGGAAGTGGCTATCCGGTTGATGCGACCGTGGAATTAAAACTAACACAGCAGGGTGGAGAAACTTTTTCCGTTGGAAACACGACCAGCAATGAATTGGGGATGATCGACACTTCAATAATAATGCCCAATTCTGCCCAACCAGGTACGTCTTGGGTAGTAACAGGAGAAGCATTTGTCAGCTCGGCTAAATTTACAAGCACTTCAAATAGGTTCGATGTAATCCCCAAAGCCGTTAATCCAAACGCTGCGACAACGTATGTCGTTCAAGAGGGCGATACACTGCGCAGCATCGCGGTCAAATTCAATCGCGATTTCGAATCATTAATCGAGGCAAATCCACAGGTCACGGGTGCAGGTCAAGTACAAGCCGGTGACGTAATCAATATTCCACAGCAAGAATCCGGAACTCCCATTACGACAATTGCCCCAATTTGTGGTCCGGTGGAGACCGAACTCCTGGTTAATGGATCCGGTTTCCCACCCGTTACCACAATAAATCTCAGCATGGGACCGTACCTGGTATCTTATCAGCAAGTCGGCACTACAACATCCAGTCCAAGTCGCACATTTCAAACTCGCCTTTCCATACCTGTAACAGCACAAGTGGGTGAAAATTGGGTTGTTATCGCGGACACCGCAGGCTTATCGAGCGCACGGTCAACATCGAATATATATATTGTCACTCCACCAAAAGACCCCTCAGATCCGTCCCTTTATATCGTGAAACCCGGTGACACACTTAATAAAATCGCAGCAGAATATACTCGTACTGTGTCATCGATCCTGGCTGTAAATCCTCAAATTAGTAATCCTAACCAGCTGGAAATTGGTCAAAAAATCATTATCCCTGGGCAAGTCCAGACAATCCTGATTGCACCAACTGGTGGCCCGTCGTTGACCGCGATCCAGGTTGCAGGTGTAGGATTTTCTCCTTTCTCTCCAGTACCATTAGCTTCAACTCGTGATGGTGTGATTAACGAGATTCTTGGATCGGTTGCAACAGATGTAAATGGCTTCTTCAGCACAGATTACGTCATTCCCCAGAGTGCCCAGTCTGGTGAGATTTGGAATATTGTCGCACTTAAATCTGAAACCATCAATGCTGAGATAATCGCGAAATCAAATGATTTTACCGTTACCGATATCCCCACTCTCCTTCAACCGTCCCTGACAATCTGGCCGCAGGATGGTCCTCCTGGTACCAGTTTATCCGTTGTTGGGAGTACTTACCCTTCACTCGGTCAAATTTACTACACCTTTGGACCAGAAGACGATCCTGCTCACTTTTCGGCCACCACATGGACAGAAATCAATGGCACATTTGCTGTCGATTTGGTGATCCCCACTTCCGCCAACCCAGGTGATAGATGGGCAGTTTCTGCTGAAGCAGTCGAAAACCAGGCCATTAGCGCAGTCTCGCCATCATTCACAGTCACCATTCCCTAGTTCACGTACCAGTAGTCACAACTCGCTGATTTGGATCTTCACTTATCAGCGGATTTATGAATCCAAATTACTTATTGTCTTATCAATTCTGGATTAATAATTTACCCAGTGATTTCTTCATAATATCTTTAAATTGTTTTGATAAACTGTTCGGGTGATAACCTTCCTCTTCAACAGAGCAAAACGGCATTGGCAGGTTTTATCAACTGTTTTTCTCGGTGTTTTGATATCCACAGTTATTCTTGCTAGTGGACCAATAATTGTTGATACTGTTATTGATTTTGCCCTGCCGCATAAAATGCGTTCCTCTTTTAAGGAAAATGGAATCATATACCTATCTACATACAATAAATTGGGGGAGATTGAACACAATCAAACCAACACAAAAATCCGCGATACTTTAACTACAAACATCGGAGAAATTAGTGAAATTGTAAGTTCCTCTGCTTCTCCTTGGATGTCTCCCTGGCTGGACGGCTCCATAATAACTGATGAGCGAATAAACTTGCGATCATTCACAAATATTGAGCAGCAAATTAATTTTAGTTCAGGTGACTGGCCGGAAAACTCGAAAATTGAAGAAAACATAATTTCAGCAGTCGTGTCCGAGTCAATGGCTGAGGCTTATGCAATCGGTGTCGGAGATGTATTACCAGTTAGCAAAAGTTACAACGACCCAAGTCCATCACACCGGATAGAGGTAACCGGCATTTATCTTCCCCGAGATGCAGGTGACCCTTTTTGGCTTATTGAGGACAGCCCATTCCAATTACAAAATAACGCTCGCTATATCGCTGAATATGGGGTGATAATCCGTGAAGAAGATTACTACGCGATAACTGATGCATTATTCCCGAATTCAAATCACCAATTGAAATGGTTAGGGATTATCGATCCGGGCCAGGTCAATGCTAAAAATCTTCAAGGTGTTGTGGATGGCATAGAAGCCATCCGTACCAGCCTCTCAACATTTAACCGTAAAGTAGTTCTGGAAACCAACCTGGATGAATTTCTTGAAACTTACGATTCCCAATCTTCCCAGATAATTCCTCCACTCTACCTGCTGATTGGTGAGGTGCTATTCCTTGGACTTTACTATGTAGTGATGGTAGCCGCATTGTCTATTCGACAAGTTGAAGGTGAATTATCCGTCCTGGCTAGTCGCGGGGCAGATATCAGACAGCTGTTGGGGATTCAAGTATTCGATGCCTTATTAATTTGCACAACTGCCCTCATAATCGGCCCACTTCTAGCCTACGGATTGGTTGGCAGCCTGGCAAGTATTGGACCTCTTGCAGACATAAGCCAGATTGATTGGGTTGCCCGAATTCCACCAGCATCATGGATTGCGGCTGGAATTAGTGTTTTGGCATGTTTTACTGCTCTGATAATTCCTGCAATACCCATTCTGCGCAGAAGTGTTGTTCAACACCATCAAAAACTTGCCAGGAGAAAAACTACTCCTTGGTGGCACCGCTACTATCTTGATGTCCTGTTATTAATCGTCGGTTTAGCTGCTCTCTGGCGACTCAGTTTGTATGGATCGATTTCCGGATTAAACCAAGGCAATGTCGATTGGCTGCTGCTGTTTGCTCCGTTGGCGCTTCTCATTGGATCCGCCACCGTACTGCTCCGATTGTTTCCAGCAATCTTCAGTTTGTTGGCAACTATTGTCACAAAAGGACGCGGGTTGACTGCTGCAATTGCATTGTGGCATACTGCGCGCGATCCAGCCCACGTCACAAGATTAATCCTCCTATTTACACTTGCCATGGCATTAGGAATTCTGTCAACTGGCCTTAATGCCACCTTGACCTTCAGCGAAATGGAAAGAGCCCGTCATTCTACCGGCGGCGAAGCGCGCCTGAGCTTTGACGACTTTATCCCTCTATCAACAATCGATTCAATACAGCAAGTCACTAATAAAAGTGCTATATGGCGAGGAAGGGGTAGAGCTAATGTCCGTTCATACCGCAATATTCCAAATTTCTCAATTCTAGCGATTGATCCGATCTCATTTGCAACTGTTTCCCAGTTTAGGATTGACTATACGAATGATTACATCGGATATGTCCTGGGTCAGCTGATCGTTGATCCGGAGCAACTGCCAGTCTCCGCGATCCCCATCCCAAGTAAACCTACCCACATAGGAATCTGGATCGCCGACCCATTTCCAGCCAGGACAGATGTTGATATTCTTGATTATGTTGATGTGCGTACAAAGCTGCAAACCTCGGAAGCGGAAATCGCAATCCTTGATCTAGATCCCATTCCAGATCAGTTATCATCCAACGGACAGTCACCAATTCTCTCCGATTTTGATGACTCTTCACTAAATTGGTTCCAGTACTTATCTTTGATTTACCGGGAAACAAAAAACAGCGCTGACAAAGATTCAATCATCAGCCCTCAAGAACCAGCCTGGAGGTACTTTGAGGCCCCGCTTCCACAATATGCTGATCAGGGATATCCCCTGTCCCTACATTCGATGTGGATCAAAATTCGACCTCTGCCAACAGAATCGGGAGACCACACAAATACAACAGGTCCTTTAATCATCGATGATTTAAGCATCAGAGATTCTGATCAATCTCTCGTGTCATTTGAAGGTTTTGAAGAGTTGAAAACAATCTGGCAAACTGCTGACAACCTATCCGTTGCCAACTACACAAAGAGTGACATCACGCATTCAGGTGATGCCAGCATGCGTTTATACTTCGGCTCACCGGACTCATCGAATTGGATGGTATTAAGCCCTGCGCAAACTACTCGTCTAAATTTCATTCCGATTCTTGCCAGCCCAAAATTCCTAGAGATGACAGACGTAAAGGTAGGTGATAAGTTTGCTGCTTTTATCAACGGCATCAGCTTAATTCTCGAGGTTAAAAATTCAGTCAACTACTTCCCGACCATGTATGACACAGAAGATATCGGGTTTGTGATTTTATCCAGAGATGCATTGTTAGCTGAACTTAACCGCTCATCTCGCGTGCCGGTCAATTACAACGAAATCTGGATCAGGGTGGACGAGAGCCAGGATTATGTCAATTTCCAGGGAGCGATCCCTCAAGTGAAAAGGGAGTGGGAAGTTGACGCAGAACGTATTCTATTTAAGTCTGATCCATTAACCTTGGGATTGAGAAGTGTTATTTTCCTTGGATATTCGTTGACCCTTCTTCTGAGCCTTGTGGGCTTTGCCACTTATATGTTTATGAGCGCCCGCCAGCGAGCTTCAGTCTATGGCATCTTACGATCTCTTGGACTATCGACAGCGCAATTGTATGGCTCATTAGTTTTAGAACAGTTAATTTTAATCCTCTCCGGCCTAGGTCTTGGAATAATTCTGGGTAGTTTAATAAACAAACTGGTTCTACCGGGTTTGCCCATATCGTTTGCGGATATTCCACCTATTCCACCATTTGTCCCGCATGAAGATTGGACTTCAGTTTTCAGATTGATCTGGTTCATGTTGGGAGGTTTCCTGTTCACATTAGCACTGGGTACGCTCTTATTATGGCGATTAAAACTCCACCAGGTTTTAAGAGTAGGAGAAGAGTAAAGTGTTGTACTTGGCATATTTAGCCCGGCATATGTTCCGTCACCTGGGGATGAATATCGCCGTGCTGTTATGTTTTTCAATTGGAGCGGGTCTATTAGGTAGCCTGCCTCCATTTTCAGCTTCAACCGCGGAGAAATCTCTCGATGCAGCGCTCGAAAATTCACATCCCTCCGTGCGCAATATCAAAGTTGAAGGTCCTTCATTTATCTTAACTTCCTCGCTGAATGGGTACATAAACGATTCTCTTGGGAACCTGGTAGATGAGCGAATATCAGTAAGTAATACTACACGTGATGTCCATCCCAATGAGCCAATAATCCGGGAAGATCAATCCGCAGAACAAGATTTAGAAGGCATCTGGATTTGGTCTTTCGATAAATTGAACCAGCATACAACTTTAATTGACGGTGATTGGCCAGTTGTGACCTTCCCTCAGTCCCAAGCTGAGGCCCTGAAACCGCCAACAATTCAGTCTGCGATTTCAGAGGAAGTTGCCTCGGCTCTCCAACTTCAAATTGGGGACATGCTCCAGGATCGAAGTGAATATAAATATCTAATCACCGGAATATTAAATATCACTGATCCAACTTCAGACGTATGGTGGCAAGATAGTTCGACCTTCTCAATATTGATCGAACCCGGGCTGAATGAAGATACCATCAGCGCACCAGTATTTATTTCCCCAACTTCAATGAAGACTTATTACAGCGGGTATGCGAGTGAATGGCGATACATCCTTGAAACAGGAATGATCAGCAGCATCAATGCAGAAAGTATTGAGCGAGATCTAAATAACTTGAAAAACCGGTTAACTGCAAACAATGCAAAAATGACCAGCGGTCTTCCAATTCTGGTCCAGGAGTTTCGTCAAGATCTCGCAACTTCGAAGATGGTTTTGTATCTGCTTAGCTTCCAGGCTTTCCTTTTTGTGATTTTTACCTTAATCTTGATGGCCAACCTGCTGGTAAATAATTCTCGCAGTGAACTTGCTACCATGACCAGCCGAGGAGCAAGCAGGTTCAATATCCTTATGACATATTCAATCCAGATGCTGTTTTTAGCTTTGCTCGCTGGATTTATCATCGGGCCATTAATCAGCTGGTTGGGGTTGTTGTCTTGGGGATGGTTTTCTGGGGATCAAATTTCTGGTAATCTGCTTGGAGATACCTGGAAAATGTCATTACTGGCAGCAGGTATTGGGTGGGTTGCTGTAGTGATAGCTCTCATTCCAGCTACTCGAGCAGGGGTTGTTGATTGGCAGCAATCAGTGAGTCGCCCTAGTCAGGCCAATCCTTGGCAAAAGAGATATATCGATATATTTTTCCTAATTCTAGGAGCACTTCTTTTTTGGCAGCTGAGCAGCACAGGATCGTTTGTAATGAGACGCGTTCAGGGTTCAGATTTTGCAGATCCATTGTTATTAATTGGACCGACAATCCTCTTGATAGCTCTTGCAATGCTCTACCTGCGTCTATTTCCAATAATATTAAATGGTCTTCGGAGGCTGACAAATTCTGGTCGTGGACTCGTCCTTCCGCTGGGATTGACCCGCATGGCTAGAAATCCTCAAAGAATAAGCTGGATTGTCCTGTTAATCAGCTTGGCATCAGGATTAATTCTATTTGCGAGGATTTATTCAGAGTCACTTAATGCAACTCAGGTTCAAATTGCGCGATATCAATCTGGATCGAATTTGCGCTTAAATGGCAATCAAATCCCAGACCCTCATTATGCTGAAATCGACTCCGTCCTCCCTGTCAGCCAAGTTTTGCGCGGCAGGGCTCAAGAAACCAGTGGTCGAGGAATCACACTCTTTGCTGTGGAACCGGACACATTCGTAGATGTAACTGAATATCCCGAGGGTATGACCAACCTTACAATTGACATCATAATGGATGCAATAAAACAACCTGTTGGTATTGAAAAGGCAGGGGGAGCAACCACGCTTGAAGATTCCGGATCAGGAACATCATCGAAAGCAGTTGAGGCGATACCAGCTGTTTTTTCATACTCATCAATCCCGTCAGACGCCAATATTGGTGACCATCGAGAATTATTAATGGCTGGTCAGCCCATCGCATTTGAGATTCGCGGCATGATTGCTGATTTCCCAACATTGTCGAAAGATTTCGTGATAGTTGATGCTGAAAATCTAAAAAAGATTGTTGGCACGTCAATACTTTCACAATTACGGAACCGCGAATATTGGATCGTTACGGGTGAACCCTACCACGAGCAGCTGTTGTCCTTCCCGTTCATCAGGAATGCAACACTTTCTGATTCACAAGCGATGCTCAACATCATTCGCAACAACATTATGACCTTGGGTACAGTGAGAGCGTTTGGATTGAATGGCTTGATATTAGCAATTATCAGCCTTGTTGGAATCATCTTGGCAAACTACTTCTCATTTCGTAGGCGTGAATATGAGTTCGGAATCCTTAGAGCTTATGGATTGTCGCATGGGCAGTCTAACCTTCTCCTGGTAGGAGAAGGTCTTACCGTGCTTATCCTTGGAATAATATCTGGAATTATTTTGGGGTACAGTTTGACAATTTTGATGCGCCCTTACATTTCATTAGCGGTATCTAGAACACTCCCTGGTATGACAGTACACCAAATTGATATCAACTGGTTAAGTGTTGCTTCAATCGTGGGATTACTTACGGCCATGTATATTTTCGCCATGGCAATTATTGTGATTGCTTTGTTGAGATCGAAAATTCATCAAGTGATAAGAGCAGGTGCTGAATGAGTAAAGAAGAAGAAATTTTCGTCAATTGCGATAACCTGGTCAAGATATATAAAATTGCTGATCTTGAAGTTGTCGCCCTGCAGGGATTGGATTTGACCGTAGCAAAAGGAGACATATTAGCACTGGTTGGACCCTCCGGTGCGGGAAAGTCTACCCTGCTAAATGTCATCGGTGGTTTGGACACACCGAGCGCTGGAAAAGTCCAAATTGCGGATTATGATCTTCTTGCCATGAAAGACAGACAGCGGGTAACCTATAAGCGTGAAATGGTTGGCTTTGTTTGGCAGCAGCCATCGAGAAACCTGCTCCCATACCTTTCATCTAAAGAAAATGTCGAGTTACCCATGATGCTGAACAGCATGAATGGTTCAGACAGATCTAGAAGAGCAGAAGACCTTTTGAATATCGTTGGGCTTGCAGATAGAGCAGATTTTCGCCCAAACCAGCTCTCAGGAGGTCAACAGCAAAGAGTGGCAATCGCGGTGGCGTTGGCAAATAACCCGCCTCTTCTCTTGGGCGATGAAATGACTGGGCAAATTGATTCCCAATCTGCCGCTGAGGTTTTCGAAACACTCCACAAGGTTCATGAGTCATTCAATACAACAATTATTCTTGTCACACACGATCCTCTGATTTCAAGCTTGGTTGATCGAGTTGTCGCCATTCGTGATGGACGGACAAGCACAGAGATTCGGCGTCACCGGAATGAAATCTCAGGTGATATTGACGAAGAAGAATGGGTAATACTGGATCAAGCTGGTCGTCTTCAATTGCCAAAAACATATGTAGAATCTCTTGCCCTCAAAGAGAGAGTAAAAGTGCGACTCGAGGATGATCATGTCACGGTATGGCCCCAACACCAAGTCGAGGAATTTATCACTCTCGGTGCTCCAGACATCTCCCATTTTCAACCAGCATACAGCAGCCCATCGGAGACAAATGGCAGTTCGGTAGAAGTTCAGAATTTATCACGAGAATTTGATCTTGGAAATGAAAAGATATCCGCATTAAATGATCTGACATTTGAAATTAGTGCAGGAAAGCTCGTACTAATTAGGGGTCGATCAGGATGTGGAAAAACCACCTTGTTAAATCTGATTGCCGCCTTAGACCAACCCACCCATGGTGATATCATTGTCGACGATCGCAATATCGGAGACATGCGCGAAAGTGAAATTATCCAGTACCGGAGGAGACAAATAAGTTTCATTTTCCAAAACTTCGGATTATTACCGTACCTCACTGTCGAGGAAAATGTCGAGATCCCTCTCCGCCTTGTGAAGACTCCCGGGAAAGAAAGGAAAGCGAGGGTTGCTGAGGTACTTGAACTCGTCTCGCTAAACCATCGTGCGAAACATCGTACTTATGAGCTTTCTGGAGGCGAACAGCAAAGGGTAGCCATATCGCGAGCGCTCGTCAATCGCCCTTCTATCCTCTTAGCAGACGAACCAACCGGTCAATTGGATAGTAATACTGGTGCAACAATAATTCGCTTACTTCATGAAATCGCAGATCGGTTTGGGGTTACAGTCCTCGTTGCAAGCCACGATCCCAATATGGTGCCATTTGCTGATACGATCATCGAACTGAAGGACGGTCAAATAATTAATATCACAGATCAATCAGATATGGCCCCCTCTTCAGAAACCAGTAAAACCGACATAGAAATGCCAGAATCAAGCCCCATCGGGTAATCATTATTTACCATACAATTGCTACGGAAAAGATATGGCTAAATTTATCATCCAGCGTTTGCTGATCATTCCACTACTGCTGTTATTAGTTAACTTTCTCGGGTTCGCATACGCCCACTACGCTCGTCCAATTCGTGCGGCGAGAACTCCGTATGTCCAGGTGGAAGAAGCAGGACCACTAATCCCTGAATATCTAGACTATCTAAAAACACTGGTCAACCTGAACTTCGGAATGGAAGTCTCGACTCCTGATAATGCCAGATCAAACACTGCTGCAACTCTCGGCGAAACATTGGCAAGAGCAACAATCGCAAGTTTAGGATTGCTGGCAGTCTCATTGTCCATCAGCATCATCTTTGGTCTTTATTTGGGTTTCAAAGCCACTAAGAACGATCCACCAGACACATCTCGTTGGTTGACAATATCTTCAACGGTCGGACTTGCAATGCCGAGCTTTTATATAGGTAGTTTATTAATTATCGGTTTAGTATTTTATGTAATTTGGCGCGGACCTGACACAGATATGCCATTACCACTCAGTGGCTTCGGCTGGGACGCGCATTTGGTCCTGCCAGTTTTAGCATTAATGGCAAGACCAACATTCCAGCTTGCCCAAGTTACTTCCGGGGTCTTGTCCGCAGAACTTGGAAAACAATACGTGATTGCTGGCCGCAGCATGGGACGTACCTGGCGATCAATACGTATGCGTTTTGCGTTGAAAAATGTGATCGCTCCAGTAATCCTGACAATCGCTGGATTACAAAGGTTCCTGGTCGGGGAGTTGATCATGATTGAATGGTTATTCCGTTGGCCAGGTTTGGGCAGAATGTTGGGTTGGACTTTGGTGCCTGCCGAGTTTACATCCTCAAATGGGTCCCCGTTGTTCTTAAACCCCCCGATAATGGCAACCGTGCTGACATTAATCGCAGCCCTGTTTTTGTTCACTGATCTTGCCGCAGCTATTGCCGTGAGATATTTGGATCCTCGAATAAAAGATCAAGGCACCAAAATTCAACCATCCTAGCATAATTCTTCTTCGGAGTTAATAAGTTGGAAATAAGTTCAACTCAAGGAAAAAAAATCGAAGTGGATGCCACACCTCGTGGGATGTGGAATTGGCCATTAATTGTTGGTTTTGTGATCGTTTTGACTGTTGCCATATTAGCAATTATCGGTCCCAATATTGCCCCTAAAGATCCGTCAGAAGAACATAATATTTCGATGATTGAGGGTATCTGGTACATACCACCCTTTGATATAGGCACACCAGGTTATCCCCTTGGTTCTGATAGATTTGGTCGAGATCTTTACTCTCGATTGTTGTGGGGAATTCGGCCAACGATGATCATGGTTTTTGTTGTCGCAATCGTGCGGTTGCTCTTGGGCGTAATCATTGGCCTTTCAGCAGGCTGGTTTTCAGGGAAAACAGGTCGCTTCTTAAACAGTCTCATCCAGGTCGCATTAGCCCTACCAGTATTGCTGGTTGCTCTTGGGGCGATCGCTATCGTAGGAGTCGAATTTGGTATTTGGGCTTTTATCATTGGTTTATCACTGACAGGATGGGTTGACACAGCTCTCCAAGTGCGCGAGCAAACACGAATTGTAAAAAACCAGGTTTATGTTGAAGCTGCCAGTGCCATAGGTGCTTCCAACCAACAGATCCTTTCAGGCCATATCTTGAAACAAATTGCACCAATGTTACTGATGCTGTTCGCCTTTGAGGTCAGCAGCACAATGATGCTGACTGCTGGCTTAGGTTTCCTGGGATACTACATCGGTGGTGACGTCTGGGTTGAAACAGACGATTTCGTTGCCAGGCGGATCAGCGGCTCTCCAGAGTTGGGGCAAATGTTGGCTACCTCCTGGTTCACACTTACAAAGCCTTGGGCAATGGTTGTGGTCGGAACTACAGTATTTCTCACTGTCTTGGGATTCAATTTAATCGGTGAAGGTCTCCGCCAGAATATGGGTTTCGCTAAAATTCAGCGCAGGAACCCCATTAGCGAAGCTCGCAATAAATTTAGTATGTGGCTTGATAATTACGTCTGGCATCCTTTGGTTCAATTCTTCAGGATCAAGCCTCTGCGTCTTGGGTTAACGATTATTGGGATTTTCTTTCTTCTCAGCTTGGTTTCAATGTTCATGTTGGATGCAGCCAGCCAATCCAACACGTCCATTGTTTTCGCGTTATTTAATCGGAATGAATCATCTGCAGCTATCGAACCAGATACCGATTCAATAAGCGAGGCATCAGCAGCTCCAGCCGAGACTGTTGAATCAATTTTAACAACCTCTTATGATCCCAATATCTCTTGGGAATTTATTGATGAGGGGGGCTTCACTGGAGGTCCTGCCCTATCAAATGATCAGACTCATTTTTATCTCGCTTCGAGCAGCGGTAATGCCTATGCAATGGATTTAGATGGTCAAGTGCTGTGGCAATTAGAGCTAGATACCGGTGGAGTTGGTACACCTGCCTTAAACTCCGAGGGTGATATCTATGTCGCAGATGACAATGGGAGTTTACACAAAATTTCATCGCAAGGTGAATTAATTTGGAGTTTTCAATCAGATGCTGGCGATAAATCACATTCAGGACCTGCAATAGGTGCTACTGGAGATGTGTTCTACACCGTCGGTACAGCAGCAACGGGTTACGTTCAAGCAGTTTCACCGGATGGGGAAGGATTGTGGAATGCAGAAGCGAAAACCAGGTTGTACTTTGAAACTCCAAATCCGAGCCCGGATGGAAAATATGTCTTCTTGAAAGACGATATATTCTCACAGGTCAATGGAGAATATATAGAACTTGACTACAACCTGGATGTTATCCGCTATTTTTCCGGGGAAAACGGATTGAATTATCTTGTTGCCGGGCATAAAATCATCCAGTGGGAGGAAGCTGATAATGCGATTGAGATGATTGATATCTATGAGTGGGATTCATCCCACTTAAGCGATGTTATTACCGCAGGAGGAGTTGGCGTAAATGAAGATGGAAATTCCTGGCAGCTTTATGCGACTCCTGGCGGAAATACCGTGACTGTCTGGGTTTCTGAAAATGATCAGGCTCTGGGGACAAATGAGGTCCGGATCAGTTCAGGTAATCTTGTAGTTTTTAAGGATGACCCTTCAGCCCTTGTTTGTGGTGGTGGTTCCTTCAATCCAGGTTCAACAGATTGTGCACTGATTAGTCCGGAGTCAGAAGAACCGTTATGGCGTTATCACCTCGGAAATTATGGTCCTGTAGCCGGAGGTGTGTTCCTCAATGGTTTGTATTATGTTGCCACAGAAGATGGATATGTATTTGAACTTGATGAGAATTATGAACAAAAATCATCTTCTACTGATGTTGCTGGATCTCCTGCAACGATAATATCGGATACGGAGATTGGTATTCAGTGGTCCTATCAAGCCTCGGATCACATATCATTTGTTTCTCAAAATGGACCTGATGGTTTTATCTACATGACCACCGAAGAGGATAAATTGCATGTCCTCAAGCCAAACGGAGAAATTTATAACATTATTAATCTTCCTGTGTCTCCCTACCATCAAATGAGTGTTAATGGCCGCTACGCAATCCTAATAATTGAGCCCATCATTCTCCCGGATGGAACAATAGTTGTTGTATCAGATGAAAATACTGTCATTGCAATGGATATTGAAGGGCATATTCTCTGGGAGCAAAATTTAGAGGCACCTCCGGCGCAACCGCCTATTCAAGATGAGCTGGGAAATCTATACCTCATCGATAGCGATGCCGCGGTGAATACCTTTGACGCTAATGGAATGAAGTGGCGTTTCCAAAGCGAGGTAGCAGATAGAGCAGCGAACGGAATTGCAATAGACGGGGATGGAAATATCTATTATGTCGTGACGGATTACAGCAAAGGACATATCCAAGCAGTAACTAAAGATGGTGAAAATCGTTGGACTGTAGAAGCGAAAACCAGGGACTTCTATGATGAGCTCAATATTAGCGACGATGGCAAGTACCTTTCCTTAGCTGAAATTCTCGTTTCAACCGACGCAGGTGAAGTTGTAGTAAGTGACAATTTTAAAGAGGCCGATGAATTCATCTTTGCGGATAACGGTCAATATTATGTTCGCTCTTTGCACACAATCAGTGAATGGATCGCAGGTCCATCAGGAATTGAAATCCTGAGCAGCGGTATTGTTAGTGAAGAAGACACCACCCTTAGACCTCCGCTCGGTTCTTCAGCAGACGCAAATGGTAATGTTTGGCTCTACTACCCCGAAAAATATACAGGTGGCGGGATAATCGTTGTTTGGATGTCTCCAGACGGTGAATTATTGGGAAATCATCTCTATGATAGAAATTTTCAAACCATGATTGCCGTAGACATGGATCGTTCGGTTCTTACAGAATGCATATGGTTCGAAGAAACGAATTCGATTAATTGCAACGCTTATTCGCCTTATTCGGAAGAACCAGTTTGGAGTGTAAATCTCCAGGGTATTCCATCATTCCATGGTGGATATATCGATGGTAATTTCATGTATATCTTCGGTGATGACAACGAAATATCTTCAATCTATCTTGGGAGCCCGTCCTCACCTTAAGCGAATTAATTAGATAAAGATTTATCATCCTTTATTTTAATTGCCTCCGAACTTGACATGGAGGCAAGTAATTCGTTATATTGATACACTTGCTTTCCTGAAACTTTTCTTTTATAGTTCCGTTATGGATGAAAAAGCACTGAAATGTGATCGCATCATTAAAGGGGATTGCATCGAAGTATTGAAAACATTACCTGACAATTCAATTGATTTGATCTTCGCTGATCCACCTTACAACCTGCAGTTGAACCAAGAACTTCGGCGCCCAAACCAAACCTTGGTGGATGCAGTCGATGATGATTGGGATCATTTTCAGGATTTCGATAGTTATGATGATTTTTCCAAAGCATGGTTAATTCAATGCCGGAGAGTTTTGAAAGACAATGGAACTTTATGGGTGATTGGTAGCTATCATAATATTTTCCGGATTGGGAAAATTATGCAAGATATTGGCTACTGGTTCCTGAATGATGTCATCTGGGTAAAAACCAATCCGATGCCAAACTTTCGGGGTGTGAGATTTACAAATGCACACGAAACATTGATTTGGGCCAGCAAGCAGCAAGGGAGCAAATACAAGTTTAATTACCATGCAATGAAAAGGCTCAATGGAGATGTCCAAATGCGGAGTGATTGGATAATCCCCCTGTGCACCGGTCCAGAAAGAATAAAAATCAATGGGAAAAAAGCCCATTCAACCCAAAAACCAGAAGCATTGCTCTTCAGAATCGTCGTTTCATCTTCTAATCCAGGAGATCTAATATTAGATCCGTTTTTCGGCACTGGAACTACCGGTGTTGTAGCAAAGAAATTAGCTCGCAGCTGGATTGGTATTGAACAAGATCCTGACTATGTGAAATTAGCCCAGGCCAGGATCGATTCGGTCGAAATTAAGGACATGGATCCTGCTGCTCTTGATGTGAGTGATAAAAAGCGCAACCAAAAGCGTGTTCCATTTGGAAGGGTTATTGAATCCGGATTGTTAGTGCCTGGGCAAACCTTATATTTCAAGGAAGACAGGCAGCTGCAGGCCACCGTCATCGTGGATGGAACGCTGAAATTCGACCAGCAGATCGGGTCAATCCACCAAACTGCAAAACATATCTCAGGTAACAAACCTTCGAATGGCTGGCAGCACTGGTATTATGAAGATCGAAATGGAGATCTAAAACCGATCGATGACCTTCGAACGATAATAGTTAATCAGCTCCAGCATGAAGATGGGGAAAATGGATCATAACAACCAGATCAATTCTCAGATCACTGGGATATTTGGAAAATCACAACATTGCATCGCTTATAAAGTCAGTCCAACGCTCCAATAACTCATGCAAATCATTGATAATCAAATTTCCGATATTATCCAGGCTTTTGTCAGAATCCAAAAAGCGGAAAATGAGCTGCAGAGTAAATGGAGAAAACCTTTGCTTGCTGTCTATGCGCAGCAAAGGGAGAATTATGAGATAGATCTCGAACTGTACAACCAGCATAGATCCGGGTTCAGGCGAAGATTGCGGTTGGGAATATGGATGGCTTCCATTCTTCTAATCCTGGGCATTCTCGTACTACCCGGTCTTCTCCTGATCAACCAAATTGGTGATTTCCGAGGCCCTCTGTTTTGCTTCTCCCCGCTCTTGATACTCAGCGGTCTCACTGGTTGGGCAATCATCGTTGTTTTATGGATCTGGCAGAGAGAACGTGAAAAACCGGTTCCACCCCAGAATCCGCTCAAAACTGATTTATTTTATCCGCTCTTGCCGATTTGGAAGGAAGGCTTGATTGGATCGCTTCCAAAGAAAAAACCTGATCCAGATGCGACAGGAGAATACCATTTCGTCACACGTTTGCAATCCCTCTCAGATAATTCTTATATCTTATATAGATTACAGCTTAATCCCAGTGAGATTGTTGATACGATCATTGTCGGACCTAAGGGAATCTGGTTATTCGAAGTAATTTACCTGAAAGGCTTGGTCCGGTGGCAAAATGGTGAATGGTCTAGAATCCGTTCAAATCGCAGATTAGCTTTAAGAAACCAAAATCAGGTTCAAAAAATAGATCAACCATTCGAAGTTAAATGGCAGCACACCGTTGATGAGATTACCAACGCTTTGACGCAAAATAATAGTTTATATGGAAACCACCCCCCAGATTTATTCAAAGTTCGCGGTGGCCTGGTATTCGCTCATCCCCAGGGAAGGTATGATATTCCCCCTGGTTGTCCATTCAACTGGGGGGTAGTGTCTTTCTGGTTGGAAAAATTTCAATCATTACCTGATCTTGAAGGCATGGATAACTATGCTATCTACAGCATCCTCGATATCTTACTTTCGACACATCACCAACTCACTGGAATCGAACAGCCTCGATCCATGATGTCCCATGCAGAAAAAATTGTGCTCACCGCTGATAGAAGAATCCAAAAATGGAGGGATACAAATAGGTTGATGGAAAAGGATAATTAATTTAGGTAAAGTTATTGGAAATAGATCCAGGGAAAATCAAAAACTACTTTTTGCTAATACCGGCGAAAAACACCGAAAATTAATAACAAGACAACCGAGCCAATTAATGCCTCAACAATCGTTCCAAAGCGACCACTCAATAATTGTATTCCAAACGCATCGAATGCCCATCCGCTGATCATTGCGCCGACGATCCCTATCAATATTGCTCCCCCCCAAACCAATTCGCATCCCGCCCATTAAAGTATTGAGGCCTAAACCAGCCACAGCACCAACAACAACCCAAACAATTAATTCTTCAGATGACATCCATGCACCTCATTGCATACTCTCGGAGGGATTCTACCTATTTTGAGTATTATATATCAGAAAAGAGCATGGTGTGACTACAAATCTTTGATCTGTAAAATTATAAACACCGGATCAAAAATATTAGAGTTTGAACTTGTATATGGGGGTTTTTTTCCTGATGATTCAAAATAATGACTAAGATCTGGAGCCCAGGGGTTGTGTTTTTTCTCGATAGGGATTGAATGATTTACGTGGTTTCGTTTTTCCTGATCCATTCCCATGACCGTTTTCAAGTATCTCAATCTTCGGGATAGTTGATTCATGACCATCCCTGAATGCAAAATATGTCGGAGACATGATCTCAACACTGGCCTGGTTAAAATTATCGAGGATATTTTGGTGAAGCTCTGAGTAAGTATCGACCATCCTGTCTGGGTTGTCTGTGAAAGCGTTCAGTTCATAGGAAACATAGTGATTATCTAAACTTGTTTTCAAAACAAATGGTTCAGGTACTTGCAAAATGTCTGTTGTCCCACGAGCTGCATTAATTAACAGCTTCTGTACAAGTCTCCATGGTTCATCATAGCCAATCGTGACTGATGTGTGAAGGATGAGACCGTCCTTATTAGCTTCAGTACTAAAATTGACAATTTCATTTTGCATCACGACCACATTAGGGATGGTGATAATTTCATTCTTGATCGTTTTTACTCTAGTTACTAACAAAGTCCGGTCGATAACATCACCAATAGTTTCACCAATTTTCACTCGATCACCAATTTTCAATCCCCTGGAATAGGTCAAAACAATCCCAGAAATGATATTAGTTATTAACGATGTTGATCCGAGAGATATCAGAAAACCGATGAATATTGATAATCCCCGGAACATTGGCGATGATGACCCTGGAATGTAAGGAAAAGACGCCACAAGTGCAAATGCAATCACCAAAAACCTTAGTAATTGATACGTTGGTTCTACAACTTCAGGATGGATGCTTGAAAATCGAATTTTCCCACGTTGGAGTCCTTGATAAAAGAACCTCAGCAATCTCAGTATCAAGCGGGTAATCAGGGCTATGAAGATTAGCGCGATTATGTTCGGGATAAAAGACAAAACTTGTTTCCAGAGAGAAATTAACGCCTGGTTGATGGTGAGCAGCAGCGAATGAGCCAACCCATCTGTCTGAGGATAAAGACTAAAAACGATTGTGAGGAACAATATAAATATCGATACCACAATCCCCTTGCGCACGTATTTTGTGATTAATACCAAAACTCCAACCATCTGGTTGGGGGTAAAAATCTCCAGGCTTTGAAACCTCACTACGCGGAAGCGAGTATCCCTGAGATTATTAATCAAACCACACACTCGAGAAAATATGAAATTAATAATGGGGATGAACACGAGCAAGAAAATGACCCCAGAAACAATAAAGAGGTCATCAAAATATTGAAAATACCGATTCCACGTCGACTCTGTTAGAAAACCTCTGATTGACGTTAATATTATACTATTTTGATCAGGTTCAAAGCTCATCAGGATCGCGAGAATCAATCCAATCGAAATTACAAGCGACCCCGCCAAAATCGATCGGGGATTATTCAACACAAAATCGTTAGTTGTAAAGTTTTCCAACCAACTAACAAGATTTATAAAATGTTGAGTACGAATAATAAAATATACCGATATAACTGCCAGGAGGATAGCTGTAATCCAACTGATGATAAGGGTATTTATCCCGAGGAATATTGAATCCATAAATTACCTCTCCCCAATACCTCATCTTCGTTGTGAAATAGTAAGATTTTGTTGAAATTTCGTTCTCTGACACCACCATCTTAGTCGAGAATAATTATCGAGTATATGGTGAAAAAGTACCAGTTGCGATTAATGAAATCCTTTTTGGATAACGAAACAGTACTTACATTTTTTCGGAAATCACTATTGTCTCCCAACCGCCGTATCCACCTCCATAGTCCCGAATTAATTCTTCAACAACTTTGTCAATTTCTGATATCTTTTCAATTGAGGGTAAAAAACTGAGTCTCGCAAGACAAAGCCACTCGCCTTCTACTGCACCTTCCTGAACCGAGACCTGATATCCATCTTGGTTCAATTCAGCGCAGATTCGTTGGGCACCAGCTTTATTATCGTGATACAGGTAAAAATCAAATGGGTGAATTTGAGAAAAATCCGATCCTGCTTCTTTAAGAGTGTCCAGGGCTTCTTGATCTGATTGATCAGCACCGGTAGTAGAACATGCTGTAGATAAAATGGTCAATACGACTATTAGCAGGATGACTCTTGAACCTGAGTTCATGAATAATCTCCATTTTGAATTGCTCTGTCAAGTTTCTTAAACCAAATACCCACAGATTCAAAATACTATCATAACCAATACCAATCATCTAAACCACAGGCTTGAGTAATAGATACCTCATGTCAGCCTGGATACAAATCCAAATTGAGTACACAAATAATGGGAAAATACGAGTAATGGATCCCATTTCCTTGACGAGTACAGCGGAGTAAATTATAATCCTGTAATAACAGGATTACAATTGGATCTGGGTAAAAAGTTTTATGCTCCCAGTGGGATATTCAATCACCTTTCGTCGAGAATGGTCTCCAAACTTGGATTTTCTATTAATTAATATTGGTAAGGAGCGAAGATGGGAAAACCAATTCGTGTATGCCTGATTGGTGCCGGTCGCGTGGCTAATGTCCATGCAAACTCCCTGGTTAACCACGTTCCATCAGGTTCATTAGTCGCAGTAGTAGACCCCGATCAAGAAGCACTTCAATCACTCTCTCAACGATACGAGATCAATAATCGCTATCAATCGCTCGATATAGCATTGGAAGAAACTGAATTCGATGCAGTTGTCATCACCACGCCTACATTTACCCACACTGATTTAGCGGTATCAGCTGCATCAGCAGGTAAACACATTCTGTTGGAAAAACCAATGGCACTCAAGCTGGAAGAGTGTGACAGCATTATCGATGCAGCAAGAACCGGCAACGTGATTTTACAATTAGCTTTTATGAGACGTTTTGATCCTGAATTTGTCAGCGCTGCTGAAAGAATTGCGGCGGGTGAAATCGGACAACCGATGATGATCAAGTCGCTGACTCACGGCCCGGGTTTGCCGCCCCCATGGGCGCGCGATTTATCTACGTCAAATGGCAATCTGGCTGAAGTTAACAGCCACGACTGGGATTGCGTACGCTGGTTGATGGACTCAGATTATTTGCGAGTTTATGTGGAAGTTGCCAACTTCAAGGGTCAAGCACGGGGAGTAGATACCGAGAACTTTTACGATAATTCCTTGGTGAATATCAAATTTGTGAATGGTGGTTTAGGCAGCATATCGGCTGTTTGTCCATGTGATTATGGATATGATGCCCGGGTTGAAATAGTCGGCGAAAAAGGGATTATGCAAATCGGCGAGCTTAAAGGACAGGCGATAACAGTAGGGATTAATCGCGATCAAGGATTAATCACTCCCATATTTAGAACCTGGCCAAAGAGATTCGAATGGGGCTATATCCGGGAGATGCAGCACTTTATCCAATGCATTCAAACCGATTCCCAGCCTATAGTGGGTGGAGAAGATGGTCGCTGGGCAGTTGCTGGAGTTCTTGCTGGGACTAAGTCATTCCTGGAAGAACGCCCGGTTTACTTGGAAGAGGTGATGGCAAGGAAAGACTCGTGAACATATCAATGCTGGCAGTGGTTTACCACGGGCCAAATGACCTGCGTGTCGAAGAACGACCAGTACCTGAAATAAACTCAGGTGATGCGCTTTTGAAAGTGCTGAGCACGGGCATTTGCGGTACTGACCTGCGTATCTGGCATGGTACACACCGCAAGTATCCACCAGGAACAACTCGTATTCCTGGTCACGAAGTTGTTGGGGACATTGTTCAAGTTGGCGAGGACGTAAAAGGATTAGAGATAGGTCAACGAATTTTCCTGGCCCCCAATATGGGTTGTGGACATTGCCGGCAGTGCATATCTGGAAACAATAATTTGTGTCTTGATTTTGAGGCACCCGGAATCACTTTTGATGGTTCTTTCGCTGAATACATGCTAGTTCCCAGCGCAGCAATAATGCAAGGAAATATCATTCCGATTGGAAAAGACGTTGATCCTGCAGTTGCCACCTTGATCGAACCACTTGCCTGCGTCCTGCGCGGCCAGGATGCCGTAAATATCAAACCTGGAGAAAATGTACTCGTCGTCGGAGCAGGTCCTATAGGCATCATGCATGTCATGATGGCAAAGCTGCACGGTGCTGGTACTGTCATCGTAAGTGAAGTAAATCCCGAACGCGCGATCCAGGTAAGCCAATTTGGTGCAGACCTGGTTGTGAATCCAGCTGAAAAAGAACTAGCGGATATCATCAACACGCATACGGATGGCTTGGGAGTAGATGTAGTCTTATTAGCAGCTCCAGCGCAGGAAGCCTTTCAGGCTTCAGTTGAAGTAGCCGCAATTGGTGGGCGTATTAATTTCTTTGCGGGATTGCCAAAAGACAACCAAATGGTCGCAATAAATGCCAACTTAATTCATTACAAAGAGCTGATAGTTACCGGGACCACCGCCAGCAGCACCCAGAATTGTCAGCAAGCAGCTGAGATTGTGATATCAGGCCGCATCGACATATCCAAATTAATCACCTCACGCTATCCAATCAGTATGGCAGCTGATGCATTCTCAGATGCTGGGAGTGGGAAAGGGTTAAAAGTGATCCTGGAACCCTAAGGAGGATAAATGCCAGAAGAAATCAAAATGCCTTTCACATATAAAGTCATTCGAGGGGAAGAGATATCTCTAAGCAGCAGCGACAATCACATTGTGCGCAGATTATCGGCTATGCAAAATCAATATTCTGATGAAAAGGCATACGAAGCATTATTGGGTCAGGAAGACCATTTGCTGTATGAAGTATACGAGATCAAACGACCCGAAATAGCAGGTGAACTGCTACAGGGGATATCAATTGTTCATCCGGGAAAGGTCGGCGATGAATATTTTATGACCAAGGGGCACTTTCATTCTGAACTAGCTACGGCTGAAGTGTACTACTGTTTGAAAGGCGAGGGGCTGATGGTTATGGAAACTCCGGAGGGAAATTGGGCAGTTGAATCATTGACCCCAGAGACGGTGCTCTATGTCCCACCTCGTTGGGCACACCGGTCGGTGAATACCAGCAGCGATGAAGACCTGGTTACATTCTTCGTGTACCCAGGTAATGCTGGCCATGATTACGGTTCGATTGAAAAGCAAGGTTTCCGCAAGCTGGTTGTCGAGCGGGATGGTCAGGCTGAGGTCATTGATAATCCTCGCTGGCTGCCCCCAGAGGATCGTTAATGGCGAATTTGCTCAAAGAATTTAAAGTGCTTGTCACTCCGACCTCATATGGCGCGAATGACCCAACACTGCGAAAAAAATTGGAGGCAGAGGTCGGTGAAGTGGTGTACAACACAACTGGAACCCCGCTCTCCTCCAACCAGCTGGTTGGAATGATTAAAGGTGTCCATGGTTTCATTGCTGGATTGGACGACATTGACCGCAACGCGCTCTTAGCTGCAGACCAATTAAAAGTCATAGCCCGGTATGGTGTGGGAATTGACTCGGTTGACCTGGAAGCTGCAAGGGAGAAAAAAATTGTCGTCACCAATACACCAGGTGCTAATTCTGGCTCAGTTGCGGAACTCACTATTGGTTTAATGCTTTCGCTTTTGCGGAATATTCCAGCTGCAGTAAAATCAACGAAATCTGGAGAATGGTCTCGCATGAGAGGCATCTCACTTGAGGGAAGAATTGTCGGATTGATTGGATTTGGAGCCATTGGAAAGCAAGTAGCCAATAAACTAAAAGGATTCGGTTGCAGAGTTGTGGCATTCGATCCAATTGCAGATCCAGGATTTGCAGCTGGTGCCGGAGTGGATTTATTGCCACTGGAGGAAGTTACCCAGATTGCAGATTTACTATCCCTCCATTGCCCGGTGACTGAAGACACTCGCGGTTTAGTGGATGAAAACTTTCTCCAAAAAATGAAACCGGGTTCTTATTTGATCAACACTGCGCGAGGAGAATTAGTTGATGAAAAAGCTTTGTTCAGTGCACTCAAATCTGGGAAACTAAGCGGAGCCGCCCTGGATGTCTTTTCATCACAACCTCCTGAGCCAGACAATCCCCTTTTCGAATTACCACAAGTGCTGGCAACTCCGCATATGGGTTCACATACGGATGGTGCCACTAATGAAATGGGGTGGCGTGCATTGAACGATTGCCTTGCAGTACTCAGAGGTGAAGAGCCGAAGTATAAGGTTGTATAGATTTTTGGACCATGTCATGACTATTAAACAGAAATCCTTGGAGAGGGTAAGTGAATTGGGCCTGATGGCAGTGGATCGAGGACCATCTCCAGAATTAACTATAGATACAGTTGACGCCCTAATCAATGGAGAGGTCCTCGGAATCGAGATTACCTATACAACTCCAGGCGCGGCTGAAGTTGTAAAATCGTTGGATGATAAATTCAGTGAAAGAATCCTTCTGGGCATGGGTACCCTTACCCGGATCGAGCAATTCGATGAAGCCAAATCTGCCGGTACGCGTTTTATGGTCAGCCCACATTTAGAAACCAAACTTGCCGAGGCAATGGTCTCAAGTGGATAAGCTGCCATGATTGGTGCACTAACAACATCAGAGGTTGTGCAGGCGCATAACCTTGGCTCTGATGTAGTGAAAGTTTTTCCAGGATCCCTGGGTGGTCCAGGTTAAATGAAAGCATTGCCAGGACCATTTCCCAACATTCCGATGATGCCAACTGGTGGTGTTAATCCTGACAATTTAGTCGCATGGTTCCAGGCTGGAGCCTTCGCAGTTGGTGCAGGAAGTTCTCTTTGCCCATCTTCCTGGGCAAAAGAAGGCAGTTTTAGCGAGATTACTCAACGCACGAAGGGAATATGTCGCTGCCGTCGAGTTAGCACGCAGAAGTGCTGCATAATGGCATGGGGATTTCAATATAAACAGAATTAAAAAAAACTCGGAGCAAGCTAGATGACAAATAAGAACACGTATCCAATAATCACAAAAACGAATCCTACATTCTATTTTGTCGGGGTAACAACTGGGAAATCATCAATTATGAATGTATTTCCCCGCTGGATGGAAGCATGAGGCAGATCGGGATGTTTGTCATCGAAGGAATTGATCACGAAATCCACGGTCCGCCAGAAGCATATCGCCAGACAGTAGCACAATTTAAATACGATCCACTATCACTGGGAGGGCTGGTTACAACTCACAAAATCGACCTATTGACTGCCGCACGAGATATGTTCGATGAGCTGCATGAATCATCTCAATTGACAGGCGAGGTATCAAGCATATCGAAACGTGGTGATAAGCTGTGGGGACATGCAAAAGATCCATTAACCTCCGGGTTGAGCATGGATGCCTTCTTGGATAAAGGTTACTTTGGCAGCACAGGAGGTAATTTTCTCTGTTTTGGTGCTGGTGGATCTGGAAAAGCCATGGCGCTGCACCTGATCAATAAAACTGATCCTGGTGATCGACCGGAACGTTTTATCGTCGTAAATCGATCCCAAGGCAGGCTTGATGGTATGCAAGCCATGGTCGAAAGCCTTGAGACTGATATTGAGTTTGAATACATACAAAATTCAAATCCCATAAAAAACGATGAAATCATGGCTGGTATGCCCGATGGAACTGTGGTGGTAAATGCAACTGGAATGGGGAAGGATACACCGGGATCCCCTGTTACAGATGTTGGCATTTTCCCCAACAACGGGGTCGCATGGGAGATTAACTATCGTGGAGAACTCGATTTCTGGCACCAGGCTATGGCTCAAAAAGATAGTCGCAATTTATTCATAGAAGATGGCTGGTTGTATTTTGTGCATGGTTGGACCCAGGTTATTGCGGAAGTGCTGCATATAGATATCCAGGGTGAAATCTTCGATCATCTGAATGAAATCGCCGGTGATCTTCGCCCACCACTTGTTTTCAAGACGCGAGCGGGGGTGGCTGAAAACTAGGGTACAAATAGACATCAGTTGTTGCCTAGTTAATTGTTGTTATATTATCGAGGTGCAATACACATGGTGAACGCTTAGGAGTTTGACCGATGTCAAAGAAATATCTCCTTGGTGTTGATTTGGGTACCAGCAGCACCAAATCAGCACTTTATACAGTTGAGGGCAGCTTGGTTGCCGAGTCAACGGTTGAAGTTCCAATTTACTACCCGTCTCCTGGAGTGGTCGAACAGGAAAGTGATGATTTTTACCAGACAGCTGCCAGAACGGTCAATAATTGCATTCAAGAGAGTGGGATAGATGCGAAGCAAATTGCCGCGATAGCCTTCGATAGCCAGATGGCAGGTATTGGTACGGTGGACGAAGACTTCAATCCTGCATCTCGCTTTGATTCTTGGTTGGATATGCGCTGCCAACCTCAAATTGAGTACATGGAAAACCATTATGGTGACCTCATCACCCGCTTGACAGGCTGCCCGCCAACTTGCGATCACGGTCCAAAAATTTTGTGGTGGAAAGAAGAGCAACCTGAGGTCTACCAGCGCATTGCAAAATTCGTGACTCCAGCTGGATACGTGGCTGGAAAAATGGCGGGATTGAGCGCCGAAGATGCCTTCATGGATTATACGTTTATCCATTTTTCTGGATTGAGCGATGCTCAAAATGGGACATGGTCAGCAGAGCTGTGCAGCAAACTAGGCGTAGATGAAGATAAGCTGCCCAAGATCGTCGAACCCTGGTATGTAGTGGGAGAAGTTACGGATGAAGCTGCTAAAGATTTCGGCCTCTCAAGCGGCACAATAATCGCGGCCGGAAGTGGTGATACGGCTGCAAATGCCCTGGGTGGGGGAATCGTTCAGGCAGGCATGGTATTTGATGTAGCTGGCACTGCCGCTGTATTCGCTGGATGTACTGATAAATTCGTCGCGGATGTTGAACATCGTGCATTGCTTAATATGCGTTCCGTGATCCCAGGATTATGGAATCCGTTGGCCTATATTGCAGGAGGGGGGATCGCTTTGCGCTGGTTCCGGGATCAGTTTTTTAATACCTTTCAGGGCGAGCCTGAGGAACTACCATCCGATCTTTATCGTGAAATGATCGCGAAAGCAGCAAAGATTGAACCGGGATCAGAAGGTTTATTCTTCTCCCCACATCTCGGCGGACGCATATGTCCAGCCGCACCAGAGATGCGCGGAGCCTGGATTGGTTTTTCCTGGGGACACACTCAAGCCCATTTTTCCCGAGCAGTTCTTGAGAGCGTGGCTTTTGAATATGCCTACTATCTCTCCATTCTGCGAGAATTGATCCCCGAACTAGAATTATTTGAGGCCAGGGTGATTGGAGGCGGAGCGCGCAGCGCTCACTGGAACCAGATTAAAGCAGATGTTTTAGGGGTGCCTTACCAACCGCTGCAGGGAAATGAATTTGGTTCCTGGGGCAGTGCCATGATTGCAGGGAAGGCAGCAGGGATTTTCGATGATTTGACTATTGTTGCCCGCGAAAAGGCAATCCCTGAGGGAGATCCTTTACAGCCGAATCCCAAGCATCAAGATTTATACCGACCATTAATTGATAAATATATTCGCCTGCAAGCAGTTTTGCGGGATACTTTCGTAGAACTGGAACATTGATGATAATTCTGCAATGATAGGTGGATGAATTGAAAGAAGAACGATGAAATTATGGATCGCTTCCAGGGAAAAGTAGTTATTGTGACAGGGGGCAGCAGGGGAATCGGTCTGGCCACCAGCAAATCCTTTGCTCAAGAAGGTGCAAAGGTGGTGATCGCATCAGTAGACGAACAGCGAGGACTGGCAGCGGTTAACTCGTTATCAGAAAAGGGTGCAGAAGCAATCTTTATTCAGACTGATGTTACCCAGCAAGAGCAAGCTGAACGCTTGACAACACGCACCATAGATATGTTTGGTGGTATCCATGTACTGGTGAATAATGCTGCCGTTCACGCCAAAGCGTCGTTCTGGGATGAGGAGGAGGATCTCTGGCAGCGCATGTTCCAGGTTAATGTCATGGGTACTGTTCTGCCCTCACAATCAGTGGTAAAGCACATGATCAAGAAGAATGGTGGGGTGATCGTCCATGTAGCATCAAAAGCAGGCGTGGTCGGTGAACCCGGTCATGCCGCATACAGCTCATCCAAAGGTGCAGTGATATCCTTGACCCGCGCAATGGCTGTGGAATTGGCCCCTTACGGAATACGGGTGAATGCAATCAGCCCTGGACCGGTTTATACAGAAATGTTCACCAATAATGTGACCACTGAAGAAGCTCGCCAGCGTATCGCTGATTCTGCTCCCCTTGGCCGGGTTGGTCAACCGGAAGACATTGCCCGTGGAATTTTATATTTAGCTTCCACAGATTCTGATTGGTGTACCGGGCAATCGCTAAGCGTAGATGGCGGCTTATCTATTCTCAAATAATCTGAATTGGATTTACCTTACTTACTTAATATATATTCGATACTAGAGAAATTTTGAAAAATCCAAATATGAAAATCGACAGCCCGCATTCCAATGGGCTGCCGATAGAGTTTGATCCAACCAATTAAGATTAATCAACCATTATAGTCATTGTCTAATTTGATCCATGCACCCTGCTAATTAGAAATCAAAATTATCGGGATCCGGACCCACGCGTTCATCTTTATTCAAGTTATCGATTACAGCCATATCCTGATCGGAAATGTGAAAATCAAAAACCTGGCAGTTTTCTACAATTCTGTGGGGTGTGATTGATTTCGGTATCGTGAGAACCTGGAGTTGTAAATCCCATCGAATTAATATTTGAGCGGGGGATTTACCATACTTCTCGCCAAGTTTGACAAGTTCAGGGATATCGAGGGCTTTCCCCTGCATCAATGGTGCCCAGGCTTGGAGCTGAATCTTGTTTTCGATACAGAAATTATGCAGCTCAGCCTGGCGCAGCTTTGGATGAAACTCCACCTGGTTAACAGTTGGTACAACATCACCAATCTCCAAAATATCTTGGATATGGTGAACCTGGAAATTGCTTAATCCAATTGCTTTCACCCGACCATCTTTATAAAGTTTCTCCAGTGCTTTCCAGCTATCCTTATAGCGCGCGACAACTGGCCAATGTATCAGGTAAAGATCAAGCACTTCTAGTTGAAGTTTTTCCATGCTCTCATCGAAAGCTTTTAGCGCAGAATCATAACCCTGGTCAGCGTTCCACAATTTTGTGGTGATAAATAATTCCTCCCGAGCGAAACCGCTTTCTTTAATTGCCTTACCCACACCAGCTTCATTGTTGTAGATCGCGGCTGTGTCGATGCTTCGATAGCCTGCATCCAGGGCTCTCCTGACAGCTACCTCAGTTTCATCCCCGGGCTCCATCAGGAATACTCCAAATCCTAACCATGGCATCTCAAGGCCGTTATTCAATTTTGTACAATCAGTTATGCTGTCGATCACATTGTTCTCCTTATTTTCCAGAATCAATTTCTGATCCCGTTATTAATGCAAAAAAAATATTAAAGTCCAACTTGCTTGGACCAATCACGAAGGAATTTCAAGCCTTCCCGAGCGAGGAAATCTGGGGACTCCTTGGGTGGTCTCCAGAGACGGATGGCTGCCATCAGATCGACGTTGTTCCCTGAAAAGGATTCGAGCACCAACGGACCTTTGTAATCGCCATCTGCCAGACCACGAAAAACTCCCTCCCAGTTGACAGTCCCTGTCCCTATACACCCCCTGTGACTCTCGCTCATGTGCATGTAACCTAAAACGTCAGCACAGTTCACTAACGGATCATAAAAATTATCCTCTTCAATATTCATGTGATAGGTATCGCCATGCAGATCGAAATTATCAAGGTTTACTGCTTTCACTGTCGCACGAGCATCTTCTAGGGCGTTGTACATGTACGTCTCGTAGCGATTCACACACTCCAATCCCAGCGAGATACCACGTTTATCTGCTTCAAGAGCTACTTCACCTAACGTATCAACAACAATTTGTCTCTCTTGTGGTGTTGGTCCTTGACCGGTAAATACACCCCCAGCAAATGCGATACAACCGCACAACTTCGTACCACCAACCGCCTCAAGTTTTTCAAGCACACTCACCAAGAATTCTTTGCTCTTAAGAGGATACTCAGGCATGTGGGAATCTTCAGGCAAAATGACAGATGCTGTCGCCTCTATCCCTGCTTCGGCAAGTGCCTGTTTATGCGGTTGGGGATTAAAATCCCAGGGACGCATTAAAGGAATTTCGATGAAATCAAAGCCCACCTTTGCTGCTTCAGCGATAGCGAAGTTACCTTTTTCAGTCGTCCAATCATCAATCCAGATGAATGCATTGGCTCCAAACAATGGCATATCTACGTCCTTTCGAAAAGTTGTACTTAATCCAAGAAATTAATGACCAGCGATAGATTCTTCAATACCTTTGAGGAAATTTATACCGTCTCTGGCATATTGATCTCTTAAAGGCAAATTCGCCGAAAGCATAATTGCTGTACCGGGATTGGCTCCAGGAGGAACTGGTTCCAGTGCGATAGTGCCCTGAAAATCAACCGCTTTCAGCGCTTCAAAGATCTCAACAAAATCTGTGTGCCCACTGCCTGGTGCTTGGCGATTGCTTCCGGCGACATGCATATGGACCAGATAATCGCCTGAATTGCGGATCGCCTCGGCAGGATCAGGTTCATCTATATTCATGTGATATGAATCCAGATTGAGTTTAACATTGTCTGCATTAACATCCTGAATAAACTTGCGGGCTTGCTTGGCTGTCGTCAATTGGTATGTTTCAAAACGGTTAATCGGTTCAACTGCCAGGGTAATTTCTTGGCTACGCGCATATTCAGATACCCGGCGAACTGATTTAACTGCATTGCTCCATTCGGATTCAGCAACAGACAGCCAATCATCTTCGTTTTGTGGATCTCCAGTAGGCATGGTTCTTCCCGCAGGGAAGGGTAAAACAAGAAGTATTGGAGCCCCCACTTGAACGGCGAATTCGACTACCTCTTTCAGAAATTCAATTGCTGCATTACGTTCTTCATCATCCGGACTCGATAAATCTCGTCCGGGTATCCCCCAAATAGTCCAGCCAAGGACAGAGGTAACTTTCAGATTGAACTCCTGGCAGAGAGATTTAATTTCATCTATGTCATACAGGGAAGGTTCCCCCTTCAGTTCAATGCCATCATACCCAAATTGAGACAGACGCCGGAACGTTTCCCGAAGCGGTTCATCATTGTAAACCCAATTGTTGATCGCGTATTTCACAGTCCATCTCCCTTAAGCTATATCAATGAAAACTTTCATACTCTTATCTCCCTGGGCATCGATGAAGTGATAAGCATCGAGATAATCATCCAAAGAGAAATGTTTCGAAAACAGCGGATCGGTGACAACCGCACCGGAGTCAATCAATTCAACAGCCCGTTCATAATCAGGTCGCTGGTACATTAAGGTCCCATGCAGATTAAGTTCACGATCCTGAACCAGTCCCATATCCACGCGGGGTTTTTCGCCAAATACTCCAACCACCACGATGGTTCCGCCTTTTTGAATATTCTCGATGGCCGCTGTCATGGTATCTTCGACACCAACACATTCGAGAACAACATCAAAACCCGCGCTGCCGAAAATTCTGTCGGATGCGTCTACAAGATTTTCTTTCGCAGCGTTGGATGTACCCTCAAGCCCACACTGCTTGGCAATTTCCAGGCGGTAATCACTCAAATCGGTGATCAGCACCTGTGCACCAAATGCCTGGGCTACCTGAGCAACCAGGTTTCCAATAGGTCCAGCTCCCAGGACAGCCACATTGCGGCCTTTTACATCACCAGCTCGTGAAGTTGAATGGACTGCCACGGATACCGGTTCCACCAGGGCTCCCTGTTCAAATGAGAATTCATCAGGAAGGGGTACGATTGTTTTTGCATCCGTCACCCAAAACTCCTGGGCGCAACCAGGAGCTTGAAATCCCTGTACTTTCAAGAAATCGCAAATATGGTAATCACCTCGCAAGCAAGGTGCGCATTTCCCACAAACGATTTGGGGCATGGATGTGACTTTCATGCCAGGCGTTAACCCCTGGACCCCTTCTCCTACTGCTGCCAGGATGGCTGAATATTCGTGACCTTGAACGACTGGATAATTCGTGTAGGGATGCATACCGTGAAATACATGCACATCTGATCCACACACGCCGATGCGCTGAATTTCGAGTAAAACTTCATTTTCCCCGGGCTCTGGTACTTCAATTTCATGAACCTTGATCTCTCCTGGGGCAGTCATTACTGCTTGCTTCATTGAATTATCTCCTTGATTTCCATATCTATAAATTACACTACCCGCAACCAACCCCCATCAACAAAATATGTCGATCCCACACAATAGCTGGCCCGAGGTGAGCAAAGGAATACAAAGAAATGAGCCAGTTCTTCTGCAGATGCAAAGCGGCCAATGGGAGCGAATTTATCAGCGACTCCCTGCAGATGCTGCTCCCAGGTAGATTCAGTTCCTTCAGTCAGCTGCTTGGCCGTCTTGACCCAATCCGGGGTCTGAACTAATCCCGGGTTGATGCAGTTGACGCGGATGTTATCAACGATCACTTCATCCGAAAGGTTTTTGGAGAACATCATCTGGGCTGCTTTGGTGACATTGTAAATCGGCTCGTAATCTAACGGCTGCTTTGCGCAGATGGATGCGTTGTTGATGATGACACCTCCCCCGCGCTGTCTCATGAATGGAACTATTCCTCGCGATAATCGGACTCCGGCCATGACATGCAAGTCCCAGTAATACTGCCATTTCTCATCTGGGGCATCCATGATTTTCTCGTTGCTGCCGGTTCCTGCATTGTTGATCAAAATATCTGCCCCACCAAAAACTTCTTCTATTTTGGAGACCAGGTTATCAATATCATCAGCTTTGGTCACATCTGCCTGCACACCCAGGGTTTTTATGCCAAATTCAGATTGGATATTCCTGGCCTCTTCCTCCACTCGCTCCCCATTGCGAGCACACAGTACCAGGTGCACCCCTTCTTGTGCTAAACCGCGCGCCACCGCCAATCCAATCCCAACACTCCCACCAGTAATAACTGCAACTTTGTCTTTTAATTCTAGATCCATGCCCTGACTCCTATTTATACTGTGTATGAATTTAGACTTTGTTCTACCTTGGGTTTACCATTTCAGGTGCACCTGGTCTTTGATATATTCATCATAAATATCTTGAGTTCTTGCCATGACTTCGTCACCAAACGCTGGTATGTCTGCTGCCAATGCATTGTCCTGTGCCTGCTGAACATTTTTAGCGCCAGGTATGGCCAGGCTAACCGCATCAAACATCAGTATCCACCTCAAAGCAAATTGCGCCATCGTTACCCCTTCTGGAACCAGGGAACGGATTTCTTCGACAGCTGCAAGACCGGATTCGTAATCAACACCTGAGAATGTTTCACCAACGTCAAATGCTTCACCATGGCGGTTGAAATTTCGATGGTCATCTGAAGAAAATGTGGAATCTCGATTCATTTTTCCTGTCAACAATCCGCTGGCAAGAGGCACCCTGGCAAGGATGCCCATTTCGTGTTTTTTCGCCAATTCAAAGAATAACTCAGCAGGGCGCTGTCGGAAAATATTAAAAATTATCTGAACGCTCTGGACATTAGGGTACTCGAGTGCCTTCAGGGCTTCTTCAACTTTCTCAACACTCACACCATAAAACCTCAATTTACCTTCTGTTACCAAATCGTCCAAATAACCAAAAACCTCCGGCATGTAATAAATCTGGTAAGGCGGACAATGCAGTTGAACCAGGTCCAAGGCATCCAAATCAAGATTCCGCAAGCTGCGCTCAATAAATTTTGTTAGATTCTCTTTGGTAAAACCTTCCGGAACATGGGGATTTAACCTTCTTCCCGCTTTGCTGGCCACATAAATACGCTCCGAACGCTCCTTAAGCACCTTGCTAATCAGCCGTTCGCTGCGCCCATCCCCGTAAACATCTGCGGTATCAATAAAGTTCACGCCGTTATCAAGCGAAGCATGCAGTGCGGCAATCGCATCTTGCTCGCTAACTGACCCCCATTCAGCGCCAATCGCCCAAGCACCAAATCCAATTTCCGAAACCTGCCAGCCTGTTCTACCGAACGGTCGATAATTCATTATGTTCTCCTTTCATTTTGAAGGAATAATTTACTTAATCATTCTGCAAGCATTTCATAGAGTGGTTCGAATGCCTCGTATGCTTGATTGAATATCTCATACAAACGATCATATACGGGTTTGAGCTCCTGGTTAGGATCTACCTGGTCAACTACAGGAGTAAGCGACTCTGCCATATTAAAATCAGGGAATATACCAACCCCGATTCCGCCAGCCAGGGCAGCCCCCATTGAGGTTGCTTCGGCAAGCAATGCCGGCCGCACGATAGGCATTTCATAAATATCAGCCATGATTTGCCGCCACACGCCTCCTTGGGCGCCGCCACCAATCACGCGCATGGCTTCGATATGTGCTCCTTGCTCCTCAAATGCATCCAGGATGACTTTAAGATTAAATGTGATACCTTCCAAGGTTGCCCGGATCATATCCTTGCGAGTGTGCTGCATGGTCAACCCAAAATATGCGCCTCGAGCGTTTGGATTCCAGCGCGGTGCTCGCTCGCCAAGGAGATAAGGAAAGAAGAGCAGGTCATTCGCCCCAGGGGGAGATTCTTCGACCTGCAAATTCATTAATTCGTATGCGTCTAATCCAAGTTTTTCAGCTGCCCATTGCTCAGGTTCACAAAGCACATTGCGGGCCCACTGGTAAGAACCGCCTGCCGCCTGCATTGTTCCTGTTGGGCTGAACATGTCCGGAACCAGGTGCGCCCATGTGAAAGTCCGCATTTTCGGATCCAGGATTGGTTCTTTGGTGGCGATTCCGATCCATGAAGATGATCCGATGTAATTGTAAGCGCTTCCCTCGCGAACAACCCCCGCCCCTACCGCTGCGCAGGAGCCATCACCACCCCCAATCACAACTGGTGTTCCTGCTGCCAACCCAACCTGATCTGCGATCTTAGTTTGAACTTCTCCGACCACGTCAGTTGAGGCATGCAGCTCTGGAAGCAATTGGCGATCAATTTCTACGGCTTCCAAAATCTTGTCCGACCAATCTTTCTCTCTAAGATCGTATAGATTCATCCCGGATGCATCCGAGTAGTCTGTGACAAATTTTCCTGTCAATTTCGCAACGATAAAATCCTTGGCATGAATAATTTTATGAGTATTTGAGAATATTTCAGGCTGATTATTCCTGATCCATAATGCTTTTGCCCCAGAGTATGATGAGCTGGCGCGGTGGCCTGTGATACGGTAGGTTTCTTCCCAACCTGCTCTCTCAATGAGGTAATCAGCTTCATCGACCGCGCGCATATCAGCCCAAATAATTGCATTGCGCAGTGGATTCGCATCTGCATCGACAGCCACACAGCCCATCATTTGACCGCTGAATGTGATACAGGCGACATCCTTCTCATGGATGCGGGTCTTGTTTATGAGCTCTTTCGTAGAGGAACATACAGCCAGCCACCAATCTTCTGGGTTTTGTTCAGCCCAGTTGAAATGGGCATATTCTGTTTCGTATCCATAAAATGAGCTGGCAATTGCCTTGCCGCTGCTGTCAAATAAGGAAGCTTTATTTCCTGTTGTGCCTAAATCGTGGGCTAAAATAAATTTTTCACTCATATGAAATTCACCTAAAATCTAAGCAAAGTTTTGATAGTTTGACCGGTTTTCGATTGCTGGATTGCTCTATTTATCTCAGTAATTGGGTACTCAACTGAAATAAACTCCTTGTGGCTCAACTTCCCAGAATCAATCCATTCGCACAACGGTTCTTGAGCAGCTGCTTCTCTGGAACGGGTCGGCCATTGGTGAACAAATAGATTGAAATTGTATGGTCCCAAGTGTTTTTGTAGATTCACCGCTGGGGTATCGATTACACCGTATACACAAATCGAACCCGCCATTTTTATCAACGGCAAGGCCGAATTAATAATTTCTTCTCTACCGACTGCATCAATGACAGCGTCAAACGGTTTAGCGCGGTCTTTCACGATGGATTGCAAAACATCATTATCTGGAGATACGGCTAGATCAGCCCCCATTTCTAGCGCTTTCTCACGCTTTTCAACCATTGGCTCAACTACGGCAATCGACCCCAGACCCAGTAATCGGGCAAATTTCACGAAACTCAAGCCAACAGGTCCAGCGCCAAAAACCAGGATATCATCCCCTTCTTCGAATTTGAAATCTCCAAAAGCCCCGTAAACTTCACGCCAGGTGCACAGCATCACCGCATCCTCAACCGGGATGGAATCAGGCACGACACGCATTATTTCATACACTTCAAACCAGTCGTTTTCTGCATCTGCGACACCATCTGCTAACATAGCGTGATGATCGCCAGCCAATAAATATTCAGAGAAGCCCCCCCATCCGCTGGCGAAATCTGGTGAATTCGTGTTCAAGAGCAGGCCACCAACAACCCGGTCACCGACCTTAAAATTCCTGACTTTACCTCCGACTGCATCCACAATTCCAACAGTTTCATGGCCTAAAATCAGTGGGTATTCTTCAACTCCTGGAAAATGACCTTCGATCAGCTTGCGGTCAGTGGCGTTGCACAGGCAAGCAGCCTCACTGCGTACTCGTGCTTCATATGGCCCGGGAGTTGGCATTGGAATGTCAACGAGTTCAACTTGATCGGGTTTAACAACTGCAACAGAAAGCATGGCAGCCTCGCTTTAATTTATTCGATTGGATATTATGCTGTCTTGAGAATGGAAAGTGAATAGATTGATTTGGATGAATATTGTTTTTATGTACACAATACGGAAAAACATCGATGTGTTAATTATAGTCATCGGTTGATTGAGAATCACTTGATAATTGTGATCCTCGAACGGTCTATGGTCAAAGCAACAGCAAGGATGATGATCCCACCATAGACCGCCTGCTGGAACCAGGGATTTACGCCAAACATGTTCATACCAACATCTAACACCATGACGATCAGAACGCCAACGACGGTTCTTAATACACCTCCGATACCACCGCTGATCGCGGTACCTCCGAGAATCACAACTGCAATTGCTTTCAAAAGGAAACCATCAGCCATGCGTGCCGAACCGCCAGACATCTTGGAGGAGAGTAAGACACCGGAAAGTGCTGCCAGAGTTGCGCATAAAATAAATGCCATAATTTTGATGCGGTCTATGGGTACTCCAGAAACCCTGGTCGCCTTTTCACCTGCTCCGATTGCTTTTACATACCTTCCGAAACGAGTATATTTTTCAATAATATATGTAATCAACAGAGTAATTACTGCGATGTAAACAACATTGGTCACGCCAAATGTTGAACCTGTGACCCATTTCGTGAGATAACTATTCTCCGTTGCAACAGTGATTGGTGTGGCATCAGTGATGATAAATGCGACACCGGTCCATAAACCCATCGCTCCCAACGAGGCGATGAATGAAGGTATCCTGGCTTTGGTATGCACAATGCCCGTCAAGGCACCGGCAAACACCCCAAACAATAATCCGGCAACGAACGCTAAGTATCCATAACCTGGAAGCAGCATGGCAACGATGACGGTTGCCATAGCGGCAACAGGTGCAATGGAAAGGTCGATTGACCCCAATAAAATAATAAAAGTCTCACCCAAACCCATCACCAATAATGTAGAACCTTGGGCAAGCAAACCGAGCAAATTGGAAGGCAGCAAAAATCTGGGGCTACCGATTGTCATGATTATGACCAGTATAATCAAGGTAGCCAGGGGCATGATATTAACCCAATTGGTTGTTTTGCGTATTTTATCTAAGCGGGTTATCACCGACATTTCAATAAAGTCTCCTTTAAGGGTTAGACTTTGCAGTAATGAATATTCGTCACAAGTTGCTTCACATCATGTGCTGGATCAAATCAATCGGCAGAGGCTTGCTATCCATGGGTGCCTCTATGCGTTGTGTGATTTGGCCATCCTTCATGGTCAGGATCAAATTACTGAGTCCGATCGTCTCCTCCAGGGTATCTGCGATAAGCAGGAAGGAGATACCTTGGCTGGCTAAATCTCTAATTAGTTCGTAAACTTCCTCTTTCGCGCCAACATCCACGCCGCGCGTGGGGTGATCCAGCACGAAAACCTGAACCTTTGAAGCTAGCCACTTGGACAGAACAACTTTCTGTTGATTTCCACCACTCAAATTTAGGCAAAGTGCATCCGCGCTGGGAGTTTTAATCGCCATCCGATCAATCCACGTCTCAGCCAGTTTCTTTTCCTCTTTATGACTTAACAAGCCTCGCTTCATAACACTGCTTAAATCTGGCAGCGTGATATTCGGGCCGATGCTTAGATAGAGTACCAGGCCTTCCACTCCGCGATCTTGGGGCACGTAACCAATCCCAGATTTGATCGATTTGGAGGGAGATCCCATTGATAGTGCTTGACCATTAATCAGGATTTGACCCTGGTCTGGTTTAATAATACCCGCCACAGTCCGGCAAACCTCTTCCCTGCCGGATCCCAATACACCAGCTAAACCTATGATTTCACCCTTATGCAAATCAAGACTGAAGTCTTCATACTGGCCTTCTTTGGAAAGACCCTGGATGCTCATCACTACTTGATCAGCAGGGGTGATCTGCTTAGATTGTCGATAATATTCGCCCTTAAGCTCTCGACCAACCATTAATTGATGCAGCTCACTCTCGCTGGTTTCACTGGTCGGGCGATCGGCAACTTTTCTGCCATCCTTGAAGATATAAACACGATCAGTGAGCTCCAAAATTTCATCCAGGTGATGAGAAACAAATATGATAGATGCTCTTTCTTTTAAGCTGCGTATCCGTTCGAATAGGAGATCAATCTCGTTCTTCTCTAAAACCGTAGTTGGTTCATCGAGGATTACTATGGGTGCGTGATGCGTGCGGTCCTCCAATGACATCACCCGGGCTAACTCGACCATCTGCCGGGTAGCAAACTTCAAATCAGCCGTATATGCAGTGGGGTTTACTTCCAGCTCAACCTTTTCCAACTGCCGCCTGGCTTCCTTGTCCATCTTCCCCCAATTAATCATGCCAAACTTGATAAATTGTTCCTCGTTACCCAGGAAAATGTTTTCACGAACAGAAAGATTTGGAAGCAGGGATTGCTCCTGGAACACCATCGCCAGGCCGTGATCTTCGGCATCCTTAACACTTCTAATCTGGACTTTTTCACCCCGGATAATTAAATCTCCCCCATCCGGTTGGTATACGCCAATCAGAATTTTTAATAATGTGGACTTTCCGGCGCCATTCTCCCCCACCAGTCCGATTATCTCATTTGGCTTGACCGCTAAATCAACATCATCAAGCGCTTTGACTCCTGGAAAACTCTTGGAAATATTGCGTACTTCCAATACATATTCATCCATGGATCATCTCTATTTTATTTAATGTAGGGTAGTTTGCTCCGGTCCAAAGTCAGGATCACTGCAATGGTGATGATGACGCCCTGAACAGCTAACTGGGCATAGCTATGGACTCCTGCCAATAACATTCCATTACTGATCACAATAACAATCATGGCTCCGATAAGTGTTTGGACGACGCCTCCTGTGCCACCAGTAAGCGCTGTTCCGCCAACCACAACAGCTGTGATGGCTGCGAACAACTGGTTAAATCCGGCTGTGGCCGTACCTGCTCCAATGCGAGCGGAATTGAGCACACCACCCACACCAATGAAAAACCCTGCGAGGGTAAAAGCCATTATTTTATATTTACTTATAGGTATGCCTGCCAGTTTGGCTCGATCTTCTCCCCCACCAATCGCGAATATATACCTTCCGAAGCGTGTAAATCTCTCAATAAAAAATGCCAACAAAAACATCGCCAATCCAAAGAAAGTTAGAATTGGGATGGGTCCAATTGATCCACGTGCCCAAGAGAGGATCATTGGATCGAGCAAAGGCAGATTCATACCATTCGAAAGATATGTTGCCAATCCGAGGCCAACATACCACATACCAAGTGTGGCTATGAATGAGGGGATACGTAATTTTGCGACGAAAATGCCGCTTAGAAAACCCATCAAGGTACCACCCAGGACCGCGAGTACAACTGCCCAAATTCCGAAATTATTATTATTGAAGTAATTTGCAGCGAAAATCCCGATAATCACGGAAGTGAACGCCATGTTACCCTCAATAGATAGATCGATACTGCCCATCAAAATGATGAAAGTTTCACCAAGGGCAATGATGAGCAGGATTGAACTTTGACGAGCAAGATTAGCGAGATTTATAGGGCTTAAAAAGCGTGGATTGATGGCCGTAATTACTAAAACAAGAACGATAAGCACAACCAATGGTCCCACAATGGGTGGAAATCGCAATCTTCGTAATCTGCTAAATCTGTGGGTAGAATCTTCTGTTACCGAAGACACATTTTACTCCTCGAACCCTATCGGAGGTAATTCCCAGCCTTAGCTATAGCTTCTGGAGATTGTCCCCAGAAGCTATAGCTGTACTGATTTTTTTAATCCAGGTAAGTAAGATTCGGTAAGAACCTATTTACAATCTTGGAGTGATTATCCTTCCTGGACACGACCCCACAGATCATCCCAATCATAGTTGGGAATACCCTCGATGTAGTCTGCCTTGATCTGTACAGCGTTATCTGTATTCACATATACAGGTTCAAAGTAGAATTCGCGATGCTCGTGGGGTTCTTTCGCAGGATCGAACACGCCCATCTTGGCGCTGTAAGGAATGGAGAGGCCCATACCACCCTGCCACATGGGGTCATTGTTTACCGTACCAGCGAATTCGCCGGAGATGGTGGCATTGATCGCTTCACTGGTGCCGTCGATGCCAACCACAGGGATCGTCCCGGCTAAACCAGCAGTGCGCAATGCTTCCAGTGCTCCCAGGCCCATGTTGTCATTGGCGGCCCAAATACCCTTCACATCTGGATATTTCGCCAGGAATGCTTCAGTCACAGCAACTGCCTTGGTGCGGTCCCATTCTGCGGTCTGATCTTCGAGGAGTTCGATACCAGGATTCTCAGCGAGTGCCTGGTTCAGTCCATCAAAGCGCTGGATCGCAGGAACATTGGCCAACAAACCCTGCAGGGCAACGATCTGTCCTGAGCCACCCATGGCTTTGAACAGCTCTGATGCGACGTAATAGCCTGAGGGAATGCCATCCACACCCATGTGGGCTACCCAATAGGGATCGTAATCCCAGGGATGCAGATCATCAGGCTTATTCCATTGTGTCATGAAATACACTTTTTTCTCGACGCACAAATCGGCGATCGGCTTGGCATCCGGGGACTGGTTGGGGTCAACATTGAAAACCACGTTCTCGCCACCTTCTGAAATTAATGCCTGCATCAGGGTAAGCTGCTTTTCGGAATCACCTTCGCACAGCAGAGGTCGGTTGTATTGACCCTGACCAATTGATTCAGCAAAAATACGCCCTCCCCGGTTCCAGGCTGCATGGTATTCGTTGGATAGTGTACGAATGACTGTACCGGTGTAGAATGCCTCACCGGTGGCAGCGCCTTGGTCTCCCGTGGCACAGCCAGCGAGAGCTGTCGCACCTACCATGGTGCCCATGATCTTCATGAATTCTCGTCGGTCGATTGTTTTCTTAGACATTTTGTTTCTTCTCCCTAGGGTTTAAGTTAAAAGAGATATTGTGAAACTTTGGTATTCCGTTGACAACGATTCATGGATATATCTCAGCTCTTGCACCTCCTTTGTCTTCTTAAGCGTTCCTTGTTATGCATCCTTCAGAACATGAAGATCATTATTATGCAAGCAAGTCTTGGATTATCCGCTGGGATTCGACAGAATCCA
>PVMK01129138.1_pt1 | contig 58914 bp, 57 predicted proteins | sample 1853481 | NCBI WGS metagenome assembly PVMK01 (sample SAMN08533507, study PRJNA380276) | Marine sediment metagenome, whole genome shotgun sequencing project.
TTCGGTGGCACGCAACGGCTCCCGCGACGCGTCGGGTCGGCGGCTGCGCGCGAGCTGATCTACACGGGGAAGCTCATCGGTGCCGAGGAAGCGCTCCGGCTGGGATTGGCGAACGCGGTCTTCGAGCCGGACGAGCTCCTTGCGGCCGCCACGAAAACCGCTGCGGAGATTGCCAGCAAGGGGCCACTGGCGGTGGCTGCGGCGAAGCGGTTGATCCGCGACGGCGTAGACCTGCCTCTGCCCGAAGCGAATCTGCTGGAGCAGGCTGCCTTTGGCGACGCCTTCGGGACTGAGGATCAGAGCGAGGGCATGGGGTCGTTTCTAGAGAAGAGAACGCCTACCTTCAAGGGCGTGTAGCTCGCTTGCGCCGGCCAAACGCCTGCACGACGCCTGGCCTGTAGACCTGAGCCTTTTCGGCGCACAGCGCGATCGCTTCGACTGCACCGGCTAGGTTGCGCGGCCCGCCCGCCAGCTCTGCTACCCTCGGTTCGAAGAACTCTTGCACCTTTGCAGCAGCCCCCTCGCTGCAGAATGAAGCCGCGTACCAAGGCATCCCTCCGCCTCGCGAGGCACCGAATCGGGCGGTCAGCTCGTCGAAGTGCGCCATGAGCCACGTCCACGCGCGTTCGCGGGTTCGCGGGTTGCGAAATTGCCCGCGGAGCGGCTGACCGATTTCGTTGACCCGAAGACGCGGGTCGAGAGCGAGGTCGAGAGCGCGCTCGGAAAGGATTGGATCTTCCGCGTGTCCGAGGGCCGCAAGCACACGGTTGCGCGCCGTGGCGTCGGTGCTCGAATCGAGGAGCGTGAGCAGATGCTCGAAAAGCCCCACGCCGCTCTCCTGAACGGCAGTGGAGAGCACGAGCCCTGCGAGCTGCGGATCGACGACCGCCTGTTTTGCATTGGCGCCATAGCCTGCGTAGCTGCGGCCTAGTCGCGCCGCGCGAGCCCGGGCCTCCCGGTCGCGAACATCCATGACCATGAAGCGGATCACGGCCTCTCGAAGAAGCTTCGTGTCGCTGGAGTCACCTCGGCGCGCTCGCCATCCGAGTTGGTCGTAGTGCTTGCGGTAGAGTCGCCTCGCGTATGACGTGACAGCGCCTCGAAGGCTCGGTGGCGCTGCGTTGTGGATCATGAAACGAAGGGGTCCCATCGGCGCGCCGCCCACCTGTCTCAGTGGACTAGCGACGAATCTCGGGAACCAAGGGAGGAGGCCCTCCACGTCCACCGCCCCGCGATCGAATGCAGCCCCGACACTGTCTGCAACCGCCATCCTCCCCCGTTCTGAGAGCTTGCCGAAACCCTTCTTTCTGAGACTCGACCAATCGGTCGGGGACATCGAGGAACGGAAGTAGCCTGCGCCGGCCTCGTTCGGCATCCACCAACTCGGGCATCCGGGGAGGTCGATGTGCCCCTCGGCGCCGTCGAGGAAGCCGCATGTCGTTCCCGCCTCATGACGAACACAAAAGGGAATCTCCCAGGTCTGTACCGCGGCACCGGTCGAGCCGAGCGGAAAGTCGCGTTGTTGGGTGAGCTGCACTCGGCGGGAGCCACCTGTACAGGATTCGGAAGCGCCGCTGATGAGGGGAACGCCAGGTTGAGTGAGGAAGGTCAGGAAGGGCGTCGTGACGTCCCGGTTGCTCATCTCATCGAGCGCAGCCAGCAGATCGCCTGACGTGGCGGTGCCGCCTTGATGGCGGCGCAGGTAGACACCGATGGCCTCTCGAAAGATGTCGGCGCCCATCCAGCGCTCGAACATCCCGAGGACCGCTCCGCCTTTCTCGTAGGTGATCGCGCTGAACGCGTTGTGGATGTCGTGGTTGGTTAGAACCGGCTGTTGGATGCTGCGCGCGCTAGTGAGATTGTCGAGCCCCATGGCGCGCTGTGCGGATGCGAGGCTCCCGAGGTCGGATCGGTATTCGGGGTGTAGCGCCTGCACGACCTTGCTGCCCATCCAAGTCGCGAACGACTCGTTGAGCCAGATGTCGTCCCACCAGGGCATCGTAACGAGATTTCCAAACCACTGATGCGCGAGCTCGTGTGCCAACACGTACGCGAACGCGCGGCGCTGACTTTCCGTCGCGTGTTCTTCATCGATCAACAGGAGCCACTCGCGGAACGTGATCAGACCGACGTTCTCCATTGCCCCCGCGGCGAAATCGGGGACCGCGACCAGGTCGAGCTTTCGATAGGGGTAGGGGATACCGAAGTAGTCTTCGAGCACCGCGACGAATTTCCCCGTGCGTTCGAGCGCGTACGCCAGTCGCGTTCCTTGGCCTTTGGCTGCGATCCCGCGGAGCGGAACCGGAAATGGTCGTCCCTCGGTCGGGGGAATGGTTGGTCCGCTCACGACGTCCAGGGGCCCCACTGCCCATGCGAGGAGATAGGTGGGGAGAGGCGGAGTTGGCATGTAGCTGATGCGCTGAAGCCCTTCGGGGAGCTTGATCGCCTGGTCGACCGGGGTGTTCGCTGCGGCGATTTGGTCGTCCGGAACTGTGAGGGTGACGTCAAACGGGGTCTTGAACCGCGGTTCGTCGAAGCACGGAAACGCCAACCGTGCGCTGATCGATTCGAACTGCGTGAAGGCGTAAGCATCCCCGCCGGACTCGACGCGATAGAGCCCACGTAGCGGTGAATCGAAACGAGCCGTGTACTCGATGTGGAGCGTGCTTCTGCCCGCGGGCAAGGCTTGCTGTAGCTCGACGCGCACGACTCCGTCGGAGGTTTTCTGTTCCCAGAGCGCTGGGATACGCGTGGTAGCGTGGGCTGCGTGGATCGCTGTGACGTTCAGATCTTGGCCGTGCATCCAGATCGTGGTCGAAGCCTCATCGAGCTCGATACCGATCACCACCGTCCCGGAGAAGGTTTCCTGTTCCGGGATGATCGTGAGGCTCAACCGATAGTCGGTGGGTCGGACGCCCGTTGGGAGCTTGCCCTCCGGAGGCTGCGATACCATTGGCGTCGTCGCGACTGACTCCTTTGCACTCGCGCATCCCCACGAAGCGAGGCAGAGCGCGGAAACGGTGAGGGTGGCTAGGATGGTCACCAGCTTCATGAGTCCGGCCTTCTTCCGGGGTCGTGGCCCAACGCGAACAGGCGGTCGTACAGAGCTGACCCCAGCGGTTTGTGTGAGGTGCGGGGTAGGGCCTGCCCGAGGCAGGGCGGCAGGCTGCGGAGCGTTTGGGCGAGCTCCTGCATCGACGGCCCGTCCGCGTCGAGCGTGAGCTTCGACGAAGGTCTTCGATTGGCGACCCAGCTTGCGGCGGCGGTGAAGAACACGGCTAGAACAATCGCCGCGACGAGCTTGCGTGGGTTGTCGGCGCCGACCGAGCCGGCCCCAATGAAGACGATGGCCGACATTGGAATCGCGACGGCCCATCGCACAGCGCGCTCGAGCCGCGAGCTCAACGAGCCGCCCACTTCGTAGCGGACCAACGTCCGCCAATACCGTTCAGGGACACGATTGAAGAGGCCGTCGCTCACCAACACCGTGTGCAGCCAGGGCATTGCGGCCGTGTGAGTGAGAAAGGGCGTGGGCGCCGGAAGGTGGGCGACACGCCAGGACACGCCGTCGGCTTGGATCCGTTGCGGGAAGGTGGGCCAGAGGCCGAGCTTCACCACGAGCCAAGGGCTGGCCACGATCACCGCGGCTACGGCCAGGAGAGCCGCCGCCAGCGCTCGGACGATGGCCAAGCGGGAGGAGCGCTTCGACCCAGCCAGCGCGAGCAAGGAGAGGCCGTAGCCAGGGTCGGCGCGGCCGACAGTTGCACCGCGCGGCCCGCCGTTTCGAGATGGGACATCGCTGCGGCTTCTTCGGGGGTGCGCCGGCTCAGGGCGAAGCTCACCCAGGCCGTCACGGCGCTCACCGTCGCGAAGAAGAACGAGCCGGCCATCGGCCACCGCGTCGACAGCGAGCGGGTCCACGAGCAGAGCGCCGGCAACCGCGCAAGCCGGGATCACGAGTAGAGCGCCGAAGAGCGTCGCGCGCCGACAGTGTCCGAGCGCTCGATCACGCACGGCAGGTGGCGCCGAGTCTCCACGGCGAACAGCGCGCGGAGCATCGCGCAGAGCATGCACGGGACGAAGGCGCACGCGGCCAAGACGAGCAGGGACGTCACGCGAGCTCCACCACCGCGGGGGCATGGTCCGAGGGCGACTTCCTGCCCCGTTCCTCCCGGTCGACCACGGCGCCGATCGCGCGCTCCGCGAGCTTGGGCGTGCAGTAGATGTGGTCGATGCGCAGCCCGTCCTCGCTCGAACCCCCTTCCGCGGTAATCCCACCACGAGAACACGCCGCCGGCCGGGTGAAACGGGCGCACCACGTCGTGGAGCCCGAACGACGCGATGTGGGTCAGCGCGTCCCTCACCGGATCGCACGCGAGCACCGAGCGCGCCACTCGCCCAGTCTCGCGATGTCGTCGTCCCAGGGGGCGACGTTGAAATCGCCGCAGAGCGCGACCTCGTCGGTCGCCGGATCGAAGCGCCGCGCCAGCATCCGGCCGAGGCGCGCCATCCACCGAAGCTTGTACTCGTACTTGTCGGAGCCCACCTCGCCGCCGTTGGGGAAATACGCGCTGAGGACCGTCACGCCGTTGACATGCGGCCGCTGATCAAGCGGGCCTGAGATCGTCCTCGTCGTCTCCGAGGCCGTGGACGACGTCCGCGATCGGGTGCCGGCTGAGGATGGCCACTCCGTTGTAGGGCTTCTGCCCCGAGACCGCGGCCTCGTATCCGCACTCCCGAATGTCGTCGTAGGGGAAGTCCGTGTCGGCCACTTTCAGCTCTTGCAGGCACAGGACCTCGGGCTGCGCCGCGTCGAGCCAGTCGATCACGTGCTGCCGGCGCGCCCGGATCGAGTTCACGTTCCACGTGGCGACCTTCATGCCCGCATGAAGTAGCATGGAATCATGATGAAGAAGCGAATCGAGACCAATCGGGCGCCCGCGGCTATCGGCCCGTACTGTCAGGCGGTCGTCCACGGAGGGTGGGTCTACTGTTCAGGCCAGATCGCACTCGACCCCGACGATGCCCAGATGGTCGGCGGCGGGGATATCGAGGCTGAGACACGGCAGGTGTTGCGGAACCTGGATGCGGTCCTCGAGAAAGCTGGAACCAATCGAGGCGATGTCGTGAAAGCCACCGTCTATCTGGCGGATATGGATGAATTCTCGAAGATGAATCAGGTTTATGTGGTCTTCTTCGAGGGGCTCGTTCCGCCCGCGCGCGCGACTGTCCAGGTCTCAGCTCTGCCCAAGGGTGCGCGGGTGGAAATCGACTTCATCGCCAAAATCGAAGACTAGACGTTAAAGGGGTCGCGCAGGTCGGCGGTGTCTTCGCGATCGGGGCCTACGCTGACCACGCCGATCCGGCATCCGACCTCCTGCTCGATTCGCGCGAGGTACCGCTGCGCGGCGGGGGGGAGGTCGTCCCGCGTCCGGCACGCAGTGAGATCTTCGTTCCAGCCTTCGAGGGTCTCGTAGATGGGCTGGACCTCTTCGACGCGCTCATATGGCGGGAAGGCGAGGCGCTCGCCGTCGAGCTCATACGCCACGCACACCTCCAGCTTCGGAAGGACGGACAGCACGTCGAGCTTTGTGATTGCCAACTCGTTGAGGCCATTGACCGCCACGGCGTGCCGGAGTGCGACGAGATCGAGCCACCCGCAACGGCGGGGCCGCCCAGTGGTGGAGCCGTACTCGGCGCCCGCATCGCGGAGCTGCTGGCCCGTCTCATCCTGGAGCTCGGTCGGGAACGGGCCGCCGCCGACACGAGTCGTGTAGGCCTTCGCGATCCCGATGGCGCTGCGGATGTGCGTGGGGCCAATCCCCGCGCCCGCGCATGCCCCGCCCGCGACCGCGTTCGAGCTCGTGACGAATGGGTAGGTTCCGTTGTCGATGTCGAGCATCGTGCCCTGTGCGCCTTCGAGGAGGATCTTCTCGTCGGCTGCTATCGATGTCCGGATGACGGCCCCCGGCGTCGCCGATGTACCCACGGAGCGCTTCGCCGAGCTCGGTATACCGTGTCACGATCTCGTCGGCGCTCGGAAGCGTGCCGTCGAGATCCTCGGCCACGGGGCGCCAGCATTCGAGATTCGCATCGAGCTTGCCGCGCAACCGGTCGGCGTCGAGCAGGTCGCCCATCCGAACGCCGCGCCGCGCGACTTTGTCTTCGTAGCAGGGGCCGATCCCTCTCTTCGTCGTTCCGATCGCGCCGTCCGACTTCTTCTCGCGGAGCTCGTCGATCAACTTGTGGTGGGGCAACACGACGTGCGCGCGCTGACTCACGAGAAGCCGGCCCTCCGTCCCGACACCGCGCTCACTCAGGGTCTCGATTTCTTTCAGGAACACGCCGGGATCGATGACCGTGCCTTGGCCGACGATGCACTTGGTCTGCTCATGAAGGATCCCGGACGGGATCAGATGAAGAATTTGCTTCTCGCCGCCGACCACCAGGGTGTGGCCCGCGTTTGCACCACCGGCATATCGAACGACGAGGTCGGCGTATGGGGCGTACAGGTCGACGACCTTGCCTTTGCCCTCGTCCCCCCACTGGGCTCCTACCACTACCAATGCGCTCATGATTCGTTCCCAACTCGTGTCCAAGCGGACAACTCCTCGAAGAGCGCGTCGCTGGGCTCACTTCTCAGCGCGCGTGCGCGGCCGTCCCGAACGCGCGTGAGCCGCCCGTTGCGGCCTTCCTGCCAAATCAACAGATCGTAATCCCACGCCTTGGCGTACTGTTTGGCTTCGTCTTCGCTCTTGGCCGCCAGCACAGCAACGCGTGCGTTGCGGTTCCGCCAAGCCTCCGCCGTCTTGCGGCGGCGGGCGTAGCTGCCTCCAGCGACGACGACTCGCAGTGGCAGCTGGCCGCGGAGCGAGACCCCAGCATCGGACAGCGCCCAAAGGACGTTGTCGACCTCGAAGGCGAAACCCGTCGCCGGTGCGGGCGCGTCGTATCGGCGGAGCAGGTCGTCGTAACGACCACCCATTCCGAGTGGTTCCCCGGGCCCGGCGGCTAGCAGGGTCATGCTTACGCCGGTGTAGTAGCTGTGGCGCCGCAAATCGCTGAGGTCGATGGCGACGCGGTCGCCCAGACCCGCTGACTCCAGTCGTTCCACCACGCGTTCGAGCTCATCGAGTGCGCGCTTCGCTGCCGTGTTGCGGAGCCGCCTCCGCGCATCCGCGATCACGGAGCGATCACCGTAGAGGTCGCAGAGCATGATCAGTCGTTTACGCTCGGCGGCGACGACGCCCGCGTCCTTGAGCAGCTTTTCGAGGTTGGTCGCATCCTTGGCGGCGAGCGTCTCGATGACGGCGAGCCGCGCGTCTTCGGGGACGTGGTCGAGCACCTCGGTGCCGATCTTCACTTGGGCGAGCTCGACCAGGAAGTCCTGGAGGCCCACGCCTTCGCAGGCGCGAACGGCCACCTCAATCACCTCGGCGTCCGCCTCCGGGCCCTTCACGCCGATGCATTCGATGCCGCACTGCAGAACTTGACGCTGCTTGCGCGCGCGTCCGCGCCGGCGCCGCACGATCGTCCCCTCGTAGCAGAGGCGCCAAGGCGCGGGACGGTCCTGGAGTCGCGTGGCAACGATACGGGCGATTTGTGGCGTGACGTCCGGACGTAGGAGCGCGACCTCGCCGGAGTCGGGTTCGATGAATCGCACGAGGTCTCGCCGGTCGACGGTGCCGAGCCCGCGCTCGATCACTTCGGCGTACTCCACGGGCGGCGTCGTGACGCGTTGGTAGCCATAGAGATCGAACGTCTCCATCAGCCGCTGCCAAAGCAAGGTCCGCGTCATGGACGCAGGTGGTAGCAGGTCACGCATTCCGCCAGGCGGGGTCATTGGCAACTCGGGAGTCGTGCTCTCGGGCCGCGTGGCACTCCGGGGGCGTCGCTTTCGCGCCGATGGGGGCATCTCAGAGCCTCAGGGTATGCACACTGCTGACGTAGTCGATGCCGCGAAGCGCGTCGAGCGCCTCGCTGCCAACCGTCGAATCGACGTTCCAGAGTGCCAGCGCTTGGCCTCTCTTTTCGTCGAGCCCCACCTGCATCCGCGAGACGTTGATCCCTTGGCTGCCGAGCAGGGTGCCCACCGATCCGATGACGCCGGGTCGGTCCTCGTTACGCATGATGAGGATCGAGCCTTCCATGACGGCGTCGATCTCATAACCTTCGAGGCCGACGAGCCGGGGCTCTCCCTTGCGGCCAGGCGTACCGGTGGCGGTGTGGATGCCCTTCTCGCCGGTGACGGTCACCCGCACGGTGGTGGCGTACCGGTCGCTCGCCTCTTTGACCTCGGCGAGCCGAATGCCGCGTGCCTGCGCCTCGTACGGCGCGCTGATGGGATTGACCGGCTCTTCCAGATGCTGTTCGAGGAAGCCGGCCAGAGCCGCGCGCGCGATGGGTGTGACCCCGAGCTCTCCGGCTTCGCCCGTGCACGTCACCCTGAGCTCGCGCACGTCGATCGGGTCGAGCTGACCAACGAGGCTGCCGAGCGCTCTGGCGACGTCGAGGTACGGCATGAGCCGCTCTGCAATTTCTTGTGGGAGCGCGGGGACGTTGACAGCGTTTGTGATGATCCCTTGCTGGAGATAGCTGACGGCTTGCTCGGCGATTTCGACCGCCACGCGCTCCTGCGCCTCCGAGGTCGAAGCTCCGAGGTGCGGCGTGCACAACACGTTGTCGAGCCCGAGCAGAGGGTGGTCGGGATCGATTGGCTCCTTCCCGAATACGTCGAGGGCGGCACCCGCGATCCTACCTTCGGTGATCGCGCGTGCCAGGGCCTCCTCGTCGACGATACCGCCGCGGGCCGCGTTGACGAGCAGGGCCCCGCTCTTCATCTTCTCGAACGTCACATCGCCGAACATGTTTTTCGTGTCAGGAGTGAGCGGCGCGTGAATCGTCACGAAATCGGCGCGCTTCAGTAGCTCATCGAACTCGACCAGCTCGATGCCGAGCTCGGCGGCGCGATCGCTGCTCATCACCGGATCCGCGCCGATGACCTTCATCTTGAGGCCTTGCGCGCGGTCGGCGACGATTCGACCGATGTTCCCCAGGCCGATGATACCGAGGGTCTTGTAGGCCATCTCGCGGCCCTGGAACTTGCTCTTCTCCCACTTGCCGGTGCGCATCGAAGCGACGGCTTGCGGAATCTTTCTGGCCAGGGAGGCAAGGAGCGTCAGTGCGTGTTCGGCGGTCGTTACCGAGTTCCCCGTCGGGGTATTCATCACGACGATGCCGCGTCGGCTTGCAGCGGGGATGTCGACGTTGTCGACGCCAATGCCAGCTCGACCGATGACCTTCAGCTTGTGCGCCTCCTCGACGACCCGCGGGGTCACTTGGGTGGCGGACCGGATGATGAGGCCGTCGTATTCTCCGATGACGTTGCAGAGCTCATCTTCACTCATGCCGGGGCGAAACTCGAGGTCGACGCCCGGGGCCTCACGCAGGACCCTGAGACCCGCGTCGGCGAGCTTGTCAGACACGAGAACACGTACGTTGGACATCGCTACTCCTATGGAATTCAGCCCTAAAAAGCCGGGCGCAGAGCTAGCAGCCGCCTATGGATGGGTCAAGGAGGGACGCAGGGGTTCACATCCAGTGAATGGCACCGAGGCTCAGCAGCATGGCGGTCACCCGGTACCCCCGTTGGGGGTCGGTATTGCCCGGCTGTTGGGCCACGAATTGGGCCACTTCCTCCACCGTGTGCGGCGTCTTGCATAGCCGAAGCGCGGCGCGCAGGTCGTCGGGAAGGGTGGCGGTCGCCACGGCGGTATCGATCCGATCCGCCTGAACGACCGAGTCCTGTCCCCGCTCTAGGATGAGTGTGCTCTCGAAGCCCGCCGCGATTCGCCGCTGCAGTCCGTGGTCGAGAATCTCCCAAGCGTCGAGGCTCAGTGGAAAGCCGCTGCTGGGCGGGTCGACCCCCTCGTAGAAGGTCGCCGTGCCCGAGGCCCAGGTGAACAGGTCCAGGAGCTTCTCGCGGACCTGCTCGGCGATGTGCTGAAAGAGCTCCAGCGGTTCCACGAGTCCGAGGGCCACGAGGGTATCACCGAGCTTGCCTTCGAAGCGCGGCATGACGGCCAGCGCCATGTCGAGCTCGCTACGGGTGATGACTCGCTTTTTGACGAGGTACTCGCCGAGCAGCTCGCCGGCGAGATTGCTCGTGACGAATGCCGGTGCACCGTGCTTCGTGTAGACCTCCTTGCGGACGCCACCCTGTTCGCAGAGCCAGAGGCCTGTACGGCGTGTCACCAGCGTGCGGATCAGGGCCGTTACAAAGCCGCCGTCTTCGAAGTCCATGCTTCGGTCCGCCTCCGCAGCGGACTCGATCCGTGTCGTCGTCGGCGTCATGCGCGACGCGGGAACGTGACGGTACAGATCTTTGATTGAGGACAGCGGTTGGAAGTCCCCGCCTGCGATGCTGATGTCGTCGTTGCCGTCGATCTGCCCCGTGGCGACCGACTCGACGATCTTGGCGTATGCCAGCGGTCCGACGGTGGCGCCGTTGGGCTTTCGGATCTTGTACTCGAGGGGGGTGACGTTCGTCGTGTTCGGGTGGTCGTCGGCGAGCACCATCGGCGTCGGCGGCATCGTTGATCGGGCCAACTCCCCGGCAGAGGTTCTGCGCGTACGCGTTTCCGTTGCGATGGATCCGACGATCGCGGCCAGCTCCGCACGCAGTACGTCTTCGGGTCGGCTCTGCCACGGTTCGAGGGCCGCCCAGAACGCGCGCGCTGTGGGGGGGCGTTCCTCGACATTCATCGAAAGCGCGTTGAGGATCACAGCCCCCAGCCCCTCTGGGAGCTGCGGAAGGAACTCGACGAACGGATGCACCTCCGCGTCGCGAATCGCGAGCAGTACCGCAAGCTCGCTCCCACCGGTGAACAAGGGTCGCCGCATGAAGAGCTCCGCGGCGATGACACCCGTCGAGAAGAGGTCGGCGCGCTGATCGACATCACCGCCCGAGACTTGCTCCGGCGCGAGATATCCGAGCTTACCGTTTGCACGGGCTACCGTGTCCGCGTCGAACGCGTTGACGTCGGCACGCGCGATCCCAAAGTCGGCGATCTTCACGTCGCCGTGGATCGAGATCAGCACATTCGACGGGCTGATGTCCCGATGCACGATTCCGAGCGCGGCACCGCCGTCATCGGTCGCAGTGTGCACAGCCTCGAGGCCGCTCAGAATCTGACGCACCAGGTAGACGACGAGATCGTGTTCGAGCCTCTTGCTTTCGAGTGTGAGTCGACGGTTGAGACGCCACAGATCGCAACCCGGAACGTACTCGAGCGTCAGATACGGTTGGCCCTCGATTTCGCCGTGGCCGAGCACGTGCACCACGTTTGGATGGGTGACGTGACCCGCGAGTCGTGCCTCCTCGGCGAACATCTCCTGCGCGTTCGACTCGTCCGCGATGTGCGGGAGCATTCGCTTCAACACGACGACGCGCGGCTCACCGACCGCGCGGGGCTCGAGCGCACGAAAGACTTCCGCCATCCCCCCAACTGCAATACGGTCGACCAGAGTGTAGTCGCCCAACGGGGTATTCGGCGGCGGCGCCGATGGCGGTGACGTCGGTCTTGGCACCTCTGGATTGTAACGGTACCAACGGAAAATAGCGATATTAGGGCAACAAACTTCACAAAATATCGGAGAATCCCATGGCTGACCCAGGTTCCCGGGCGGGCGCGCGGTACGCTACCCCACAAATCCTCGATTATGCAGCCCGTACTCACCACCCGGAGGACGCCGGCCTCTCGCGCGCATTCGAGGCCCCGGCAAGGCATGGCATGCCGGAGATCCAGCTCGGGCCCGCGGAGGGCCGCTTCCTCGAGATCTTGTTGCGCCTCACACACGCCACGAAGGTGGTGGAGATAGGCACACTGGCAGGGTATTCGGCGCTCTGGATGGCTCGGGCGCTCCCTCCTCGGGGCCACCTGTGGACGATCGAGTCCGACCCCGGGCACGCCGAGGTCGCTGCCGAGGTCGTCGGCGAAGCCGGGTTCGGCGATCGCGTCACCATCATCGGGGACAAGGCCTCCGAGGTGCTTCCAAAATTGAGCGATTCCGGGCCGTTTTGTGCGGTGTTCCTCGACGCAGACAAGAGCAGCTACGACCTGTACGGACGTTGGGCAACCGACAACCTGCGGCCCGGCGGTCTGCTGATAGGCGACAACGCTTACCTATTTGGAAGGCTTTTGGACGACACCGACGAGGCGAAGGCGATGCGTCGCTTCCATGAGGAGATGTCGTCGAACTACCGATCGGTCTGCCTCCCGACGCCAGACGGCCTGGCCGTCGGCGTCCGCCTCGATCCAAAGGCTTGACCATTTCGGGTTGGCCAGGGATATAGGCTTCCGCTGCGCGAACGCCGCCGGGGTGTTGCTCGTCAAAAGTGACGAACACGGCTTGTGTGGACCCCGCGCTTCGTCTACATGGCGGCCCGTCGTTTAGAGGACTCAAGAGAAAACGCAGCATGCAGATTTTCCCCCGCGAGTTGAACAACTTGCCCCTCGCGCTGGCACTCGTGGCCGGTGGTCTCGGGGCGGGCGTGTTCGTGTTGTTCTGGGTCTACTTCACCCCCCCCTAACCTCCAGGTTGGCTACACGCCGAAGCAGCCCGTCGAATACAGCCACCGTTTACACGCCGGCGAGCTCGGGCTGGACTGTCGCTATTGCCACTCCCAAGTCGAGCGTACCAGCGAAGCGATGGTCCCGCCGACGCAGACCTGCATGGGCTGCCACGCGCTGGTCCTCACCGAGTCGGCGAAGCTTGCGCCGGTGCGAGAGAGTTGGGAGACGGACGAATCGATCGCATGGATTCGAGTGCACCAACTTCCGGACCACGCGTTCTTCAATCACAGCGCTCATTTGAACGCGGGCGTTGGCTGTGCTTCGTGTCACGGCCGCGTCGACCAGATGGAGACGGTCGGGGTCGTCGAGCCGATCGCGATGCAGTGGTGCCTCGAGTGCCATCGCAACCCGGAGCCGCACGTCCGACCGAAGAGTGAGATCACCAATATGAAGTGGGAAGCCGACGAGGCTTGGGTCGCACGGCGCGGCGCCGTTGCCTCCGCCCTCAATCCACCTGAGCATTGTTCGGGGTGCCACCGATGACCCGTAGAAAAGCATACGAGCTGAGCCCCGGGAAGGGTCCGTCGATGTGGCGGACACTCGAAGACAAAAACAGCAGCCCAGAAGAGCTGCAGACCCTTGCACAGGAAGAGCAGCCGGGCGGTTTCATCACCGACCTGCTGAGCCCGAAGGCGCTGGTGTCGCGTCGTTCGTTCGTGCAAGGCTCTTCGATCGCGGCGCTAGCGGCAGGCGTGCAGGGCTGTGTTCGGCGGCCCGAGAACGAGATTCTGCCGTACAGCAAAGCGCCGGAGTATTTGGTGCCAGGCATTGCCTCGCACTTTGCGACGGTCACTGCGCGCGGGCGTGATGCGCTCGGGGTTGTGGTTACCAGTCATGACGGGCGCCCGACCAAGGTCGAGGGCAACGTGCAGCACTCGCGGAGCTTTGGTGGCACCGATGTTCGCGCTCAAGCGTACGTGTGGGACCTCTATGATCCGGACCGTTCTCAGTCACCGGCGCAGCGTCGCGGCAACGCATTGGTCAACGCGACCGATGCGGACTTCGACAAGCTGTTAAAGGACCTCATCAATAAGCACGAGAAGGACGCGGGCGCCGGCCTTCGCTTCTTGGTACCGATTTCGAACAGCCCGACCTATCGGCGCCTGCGCGACAAGGTCATCGAGCGGTTCCCCAAGGCGCGCTTCCACACCTACAGCGCCGTCGACGACGACAACGTGCGCGAGGGCGCGGTGCTTGCCTTCGGCGTCCCCATCTATCCGACCTACGACTTCGCCCGCGCGGACGTGGTCGTCTCGCTCGGCTCCGATTACCTCGGTTCCGAGCCCGGTGCGGTCGCCAACGCCCGCCGTGTGGTGTACCCGCGAGGGCTCACATCTGCGGACCGAGGCATGAGCCGGCTCTATTCGGTCGAGTCCAACTTCACCGTCACCGGCGGCCTGGCCGATCATCGGTTGCGGTTGCCGCTGGGCGATATCGGGCGCTTCGCTCGACTGCTCGTGGTCGAGCTTGCGGGGCGAGGGGTCGAGGGCTTGGCGCCCTTTGCCGATCTCTTGGGCAAGCTTCCGGGCGGCGTCGACGTCGACGGGATCGACCTCGCATTCCTCGGCGCCGTGGCCGACGACCTCGCGGCAAACCCGGGCACTGCGCTGGTCGTCCCCGGTTCCGGTCAGCCGGCTGCGGTTCACGCACTCGTTCACGCAATCAACTACGCCCTCGGCGGGGCCGACAAGACATTTGGTGTCGGGCCCAGCATCGACGAGAAGGACGAACCGAGCCGCAAGAGCGTTACCGAGCTTGCCGCCGAGATCGAGAGTGTCGAGTCGCTGATCATACTCGGTGGAAATCCGGTCTACGACGCGCCGGCCGACGTGAAGTTCAAGGAGCTTCTGGCTCGAAAGGGGCTCACCTCCATCCACGTTGCGAGTCATCGCAACGAGACATCGGAACTGTGTTCGTGGCATGCGCCGCTGGCCCACGAGCTCGAGGCCTGGGGTGATCAGCAAGCTCTCAACGGGACGGTTTCGGTTCAGCAGCCCCTCATCGCGCCGTTGTACGGGGGTCGAAGCCCGATTGAGATTCTCGCGACCCTTGCCGGTGAAAGAAGCATCAACGCGCACGATCTCGTTCGCGAAACGCACGAAAAAACACTGGACGGGTCGACGATCGCCCTCCTGATGCTCGGCTTCACGCCGGAGGGAACCAGCCAAGACGCCATCTGGCGCGGGACCCTTCACAACGGCCTCCTCTCCAAGCCGCAAAAGGGACAGGCCCGGATACTCCCGGACCGAATCGTCGACGCGTTGGCCAGCGCCCCCGCCGAGAGAGCGACCGTCGGGAAGAACAGCTTCGAGGTAGGCTTCGAGCCGGACTCCGCGCTGTGGGATGGCGAGCACGCCAACAACCTCTGGTCGCTCGAGCTGCCGAGCCCCATGACGAAGATCGTCTGGGACAATGCCGCGCTCGTCTCACCTGCCACCGCCAGGGCGCTCGGTGTGAAGAACGGTCAGATGCTTCGTCTCACGAAGGGCGAGGCCAGGGTCGAGATTCCAGCTTGGATAGTTCCCGGGCACGCAGATTTCTGTGTGACGCTGACACTCGGCTGGGGACGCACGGCAGCGGGCCGCTACGGCAACGGCAAGGGCTTCGATGTGAACCCGTTGCGCTCCTCCGACGGGATGGACTTCACCGATGGCGTGACGGTCGAGCCGCTTCGCGAGGTATACACACTGGTTCAGACTCAGACGCACGATCGCATGGAAGGCCGACCCATCGCAATCGATGCGACCCTCGAGGAGTACAAGAAGGAACCCGACTTCGCTTCGTACCGAGCGGTCGACCCAGTGAGCACGCCTCCCTTGTGGAAGCAGCAGGACTACAGCGAGGGTCACAAGTGGGGCATGGCGATCGACCTCAATGGATGTACCGGGTGCAACGCCTGCGTCATCGCATGCCAGGCCGAGAACAACATTCCGTCGGTTGGTAAGTTCGAGGTCGAACGCGGTCGCGAGATGCACTGGCTCCGCATCGACCGTTACTTCGTTGGCGACGACGAGGGCGATCCCGAGGTCGCGCTACAGCCGGTGACGTGTCAGCAGTGCGAAGAAGCACCCTGCGAGAACGTTTGCCCGGTCAACGCGACGACCCACACGCCCGAGGGCCTGAACGACATGGCCTACAACCGCTGTGTGGGCACTCGTTACTGCGCGAACAACTGTCCTTACAAGGTCCGTCGGTTCAACTACCTCGACTGGCACGGCCACTTGGACGATGAATTCGGCTGGTTCGAGGACTTCCCAGAGTCACGAAAGCTCCAGTTCAACCCCAACGTCACGGTCCGTATGCGCGGTGTGATGGAGAAGTGCACGTACTGCGTGCAGCGCATCGAGGAGGGGAAAATGGCAGCCAAGCTTGCGGGCCGTCCGCTCAAGGACGGGGACATCAAGAGCGCGTGTCAGCAGGCTTGTCCGACTCAAACGATTGCGTTCGGCGACCTCAACGACCCCACGAGCCAAGTGGCCAGGTGGTCCAAGGTCAATCGTAACTACAAGCTGCTTCCCGAAATAGGCACTCGTCCTCGAACGTCGTTCCTGGCGCGCATTCGAAACCCAAACCCCAAGCTGAAGGGAAATGGGTAACAAGCCATGAGTCACGACGCACCGATTAAAGAGCTTGGCGAAACGTCCCTCCTTCCCGAGGGCACTACCCCGCACGACATCACCGAGACGATTGCGGGCGTCACGGAGAACGCGGCCCCGCGTGGCTGGTGGCTCCTGTTCTTGCTTTCTGTCTCCGTACTCGGGGCCATGGGAGCGGCCCTCGCGTACCTGTTCACGCAGGGCGTCGGCGTTTGGGGCAACAACGCCCCGGTGTACTGGGCTTGGGACATCACCAACTTCGTGTGGTGGATCGGTATCGGCCATGCCGGCACGCTGATCTCGGCCATTCTCTTCCTGTTCAGGCAGAAGTGGCGAACGAGCATCAACCGTTTCGCCGAAGCGATGACGGTGTTTGCCGTCCTTTGCGCAGGCCTGTTCCCCGCGATTCACACCGGCCGCCCGTGGTTCGACTACTACCTGTTCCCGATTCCAAATCAGATGGACATGTGGCCGAACTTCAAGAGCCCGCTGATGTGGGACGTGTTCGCGATCAGTACCTACCTGACGATCAGCGTCATCTTCTGGTACCTCGGCCTGATTCCGGACTTGGCCACGCTGCGTGACCGGTCCAAAAACCTGGTCCGCAAGCGCGTGTATGGCTTCTTTGCGATAGGTTGGCGCGGCGCCCATCGGCACTGGCAGCACTACGAGCGGGCCTACCTGATCTTCGCCGGCATCTCGACGCCGCTGGTTCTCTCGGTCCACTCCGTGATTTCGTTCGACTTCGCGACGTCCGTGGTTCCCGGCTGGCACACCACGATTTTCCCTCCGTACTTCGTCGCCGGCGCCGTCTTCAGTGGCTTTGCGCTCGTCATGACCCTCATGTTGATCTGCCGGTCGATCTTCAATCTGAAGAACATCGTGACCCTCAGGCACCTGGACCTGATGAATAAGTTCATGCTCGGCACGGCGCTCCTGGTTGGCTACGCCTATGCGATGGAGTTCTTCATCGCTTGGTACTCCTCCAACCCCTACGAGCAGTGGGTGTTTTTCCACAACCGACTCGGTTGGGGGCAGCTGGACAGCAGCGGCAACTGGGGCCCGCTTTGGTGGGCGTATTACGCGATGGTGTTCTGCAACGTCATCGTGCCGCAGATCTTCTGGTTCAAGCGAGCACGCACGAGCATTCCGATCATGTTCATCGCGAGCATTCTCATCAATATCGGCATGTGGTTCGAGCGTTTCGTGATTATCGTTACCTCGACGTACCAGGACTTCCTGCCGTCCGCTTGGGGCATGTTCCATCCCACGCTGATCGACATTCTGACGTACCTCGGCACGTTCGGACTGTTCTTCACCCTGTTCCTGCTCTTCGTGCGTTGGCTACCGATGATCGCCATCGCGGAGGTCAAAGGAAATCTGCCAGGGGCGCACCCGGACATGCACGCGCTCGAGGCACATGACGAGGAACCGGATGCGGCTGCCGCGCCGGTGCCGGCGGAGTGAGGCGAATCATGGCCAACGAAACAAAAAAGCCCGCCCTTTACCTGGCCGAATACGACACGCCGAACGCGATTGCGCGGGCTGCGATGAAAGTGCGCGACGCGGGCTACCAGAAGTGGGATTGCCACACGCCGTATGCCCTGCACGGCATGGATGAAGCCATGGGGCTGCAACCGACGCGAATCGGTATCGTCTCGTTCGTCTTCGGCATGCTCGGCCTCGCGACCGCGGTGTTCATGATGCAGTACACGAACGCGTTTGCGTTCAACCTGCTAAACGTCGGCGCGGGCTATCCGCTCATCATCGGAGGCAAGCCTCCCGGGGCGGTCCTCTCGATGATGCCAATCGTGTTCGAGCTAGGGGTTCTCTTTTGCGGGCTCGCGACGTTGTTCGGTTTGTTTCACCTCATCGGGTTGCCGCAGCACAATCATCCGATTTTCGAATCGGACCGGTTCGAAGCCGCATCGGACGACAAGTTCTTCATCTCGATCGAAGCGGGCGATGACAAGTTCGACCTCGAGCGAACCAAGGCGCTCCTGGAGGGGACCAACCCCACCTACCTCGAGCTCGTCGAGGAGGAGGTGCAGTAATGCGGACTCTTCTCGTGGCACTGGCCTTGGGGACGCTAGCCGCCGGTTGCATCGGCGCCGAGAGCAGCGAGCCACCGGTCGTCGGTATTCGCAACATGTACAACCAGCCCCGCTACGATACGCAGGAGCGGCAGCCGTTTTTTGCCGATCAGCGCTCCATGCGTCCGCAGGTTGCCGGTACGGTGTCCCGGGAGATGACGAAGGGGTTTGCGCACGCGACAGGCCTCTCGGCGCAGAGCAAGGCGTACATCGACGAGGTGCCCCGGGTCATCATCGCCGCGTTCGGCACGCGAGAGGCCATCATGGCGAGGGGCCAGGATCGCTACGATATTTACTGCGCGCCGTGTCACTCGTTTTCCGGGGACGGGAAGGGCATGGTTTCGCGTCGCGCGACAGCGCTCGGTGCCGCTGGGCTCATCGCGCCGACGTTCCACGATGACAGGCTGAGGCACATTCCCGACGGCCAGCTCTTTGCGACCATCACCAACGGCGTGCGCAACATGCCGTCTTACGCCCACAGCCTCCCGGTCAACGACCGATGGGCCATCGTCCAGTACGTCCGCGCGCTGCAGCTGAGCCAAGCGCCAGCAGCTGCGCCCGAGAACACGGAGCAATCCCAGTGACCGAAGCCAACAAGAACGACTATCGCGTCGGTGACGACAGTTTCTGGTCGCGCGCCTGGGTCGCGCCGCTCGCGCTCGCCGGCGTCGGGGGCTTGCTCGCGATAGTGACGGCCGGTCCCGACCGACTCGGCTACGCGTACCTCTTCGCCCTGTTTACGACCGCCACCTTCATGCTTGGCGCACTCTTTTTGGTGTTGATTCAGTTTCTCACCGCGTCGTACTGGGGTGTGTCTTCGCGACGCATCGTCGAGGTCGTGATGTCGGGTGCGCCGGTCGTGGCTTTGTTGGCGCTCCCGTTCATCGGGGGAGTCGCGCTCGGTAAAATCAACATCTATGACGAGTGGCAGAGCGCGGCCGCACACGGGGACTCCGAGTCCGGGACCGATTCCGAGTCCGAGTCCGAAGAGCACGGGATGTTGGAGCTCGGCGCGAGCCTGGCGCACGCGCAAGACGACGGCGACGCTCATGAGGGTGACGCTCACGAGACAGAGCACTCCCACACGCCGCAGGAAGCGGCGCTTCACCATCAGGTTGTCGCCGAGAAGACCGGGTACCTGAACACCAAGGGATGGGCGGCGCGCGGCATCGGCTATCTGATCCTCTGGTCCCTGATCGCTCTCGCGTACTTCGGCTGGTCGCGGCGCCAAGACACGGACCGCGACCCGAAGCATACGTTGCGCATGCAGAGATTGGCGGCTCCGTCGCTCATCCTCTTCGCAGGCTCGCTCACGTTCGCGTCGTTCGATTGGCTGATGTCTCTCGAGGCCGCGTGGTTCTCGACGATCTTCGGAGTGATCATCTTTGCGGGCTCCGCTGTATCGATCTTGGCCCTGACGATTCTAATCGGCATGAGCCTGCGCAATCGGGGGCTGGTCGGGGACGCCATCAACACCGAGCATTTTCACGACCTCAGCAGGCTGATGTTTGGCTTCATTTGCTTTTGGACGTACGTCCAGTTCTCGCAGTGGATGTTGATTTGGTACGCGGGCATTCCGGAGGAAGCCACTTGGTTTCACAAGCGCTGGGAGGGCGGCTGGATGGTCGTCTCCTACGTGCTGATCGCCGGCCACTTCCTCGCGCCGTTCTTCCTCCTGATCTCCCGTGTGCAAAAACGAAATCTTCGGTGGCTACGGGTGATGTGTGTGTGGGTGATTGTCATGCACGTCCTCGACATCTACTGGTTCATCATGCCGCAGGCCGGAGGGTTCCGGCTTCAGCTCGCAGACATTGGTGCGCTGCTTTTCGTAGGCGGCGTCTTCTTTGCGTATGTCTTTTGGCAGCTCGGGAGGGTCCCGTTGTTGCCGGTTGGCGATCCACGGCTTCAGCGGAGCCTTAACCTCCACCAAATATACTGAGCGTGCACGCATGAGTACGAAGCACAAAACACGACTTGCACCCCTCCGCGTCTCCATGGCCCTTTCGGTCCTGTTGGCCTTTTCGGCCGTGATGGCCTTCGGGGCGGGCTGTGGCCAGGTAGACTCCGCTCGGGCGCCGTCCCCGGATGATGAGCACGACATCGTCGAGCGAAGCCAGCGAGCGGCGCTCGAGAGCGGCACCATGCCGATCGAGCAGGCGATGGCCGAGTACACGACGAAGACGCGAGCGGACTTTCCCACGATTTTCCCGGAGCCTTCGGAAGATGAGTCCGCGCTGAGCGGTTGGTCGTACAAGGGCGCGGTTGCCATCGCGCCCGGCGAAGTCACGATGCCGCCCGAATGCACGGGTGCGGGTGACCCCATGGCATGTTGGGGACAGAAGCTCAGCAACAGCAGGGGGTGCATGGCCTGTCACTCGGTCGATGGCGAGAAGCAGCAACCGTGTCCGAACTGGAAGGGCGTGTTTGGCGCTGATCGGCTGCTGGTAAGTGGTGAGACCGTGACCGCGGACGAAGCGTACCTTGCCCACTCGATCACGAACTCGTGGGACCAGGTCGTTCAGGGCTACGCCAAGACTATGCCTCCTTATAACTTCCCCGAACAGGAAGTGGACGCGCTCGTGGCCTATCTCAAGACGCTCGGGGAGGGCGGATGATGACCGACCTACGCACTAGCACGGTGATGGGCCTCGTGTTGACGCTGTCGTGTGTTCTGGGCGGGTGCCAAAGCCCGAGCCCGGACAAGGCCAGCCTGAAGTACAGCGAAGATCTCTACGAGAGTTGCGTGCCGTGCCACGGGCAGAGCGCCGAGGGCAATCCAGACGTCGGAGCGCCGGCGATCGGAGGTCTCGAGCTCTGGTACGTCAAGGCGCAGCTCCGCAAGTTCAAGAAGAATCAGCGCGGGTGGCACATCGACGACGCGGCCGGCATGCGGATGCTGCCGATGGCGAAGGCACTCAACACGGACGAGAAGGTGGACATCGTCGCGGCCTACGTCGCAAGCTTGCCGCCCACGCACCCGGAGCCGACACTCGAAGGCGGCAACCCCGCAACCGGCAAGATCTACTTCGCCACATGTGTGCAGTGCCACGGAGCGGATGCGCGGGGGAACATCGACGAATTTGGCCCGCCATTGGCCGGCGCGAGCGACTGGTACCTCCTCACCCAACTCCAGAACTTCAAGGCAGGTGTGCGAGGCACGCATGCGGACGACGTCACGGGCGCCAAGATGCGACCATTCTCCATGACGTTGCCCACCGAACAAGCGATGAAGGACGTCATCGCGTACATTGGCACGTTATCGGAATAGGCAGCGAGGGCTTGAAAGATGGCTGGTAAAACACGAACTCCCGACGAAGATGCGTTTTTTTGGTGGAAGCAGACGATGATCGGCATCGTCGTTTTCGTCGGTGTCGTCTTCGCCTTCATTCTGAACTGAGGATGTAGAGGGTCGAATGCTTCAAGGAATTTACGACTTCATCAAAGGGATCTTCGAGCCGCTCGGTGACTATCTCATTGGGTCTGCGGTGCCCGCGGGGTCGTCGTACGCAAGCGATATCGACTCCCTGATCGCGCTGGTGGCGGTCATGGTTGGCTTTTGGGCCATCCTCACCTACGCAGCGTTTTTCTTCTTGATCTTCCGCTTCCGAGAGACAGAGGGGAAGCGAGCGCAATACGTCACGGGCGAGGAGAAGGATCTCAAACGGTGGATCACCTATCCTCACGCAGCCATCCTCGTTTGCGACCTGGTCATCATCTTCATGGCCATCATGGTTTGGTACAACATCAAACAGCGTCTGCCCGAGGCGGACAGCACGGTCCGTATCATCTCGCAGCAGTGGGCGTGGAATTTCGTTCACCCCGGTCCCGACAACGAGCTCGATACGGACGACGACATCGTCACGTTCAATGAGCTCCACGTCCAAGAGGGCACGACCTACCACTACGAGCTCCTTTCCAAGGATGTCCTGCACGACTTCTCGGTTCCGGTGTTCCGCCTCAAGCAGGACGCGATTCCGGGTCGTGTCATGAAGGGCTGGTTCAAGCCCACCAGGGCTGGCGAATACGACATTCAGTGCGCCGAGATGTGCGGGATTGGGCACGGCCTCATGGGCGCGCGCATCTTCGTCGAAACCCCTGAAGAACATGCGACTTGGATGTCGCAAGGCAGCACGGGCAAGCTTGCTTCCCGCTGAATGGAATAGTCATGGCTGAAGCAGGCACAGTAGAGACCCACGGCGCGCATACGCACGACGCGCATCACGAACAGAGCTTCTGGAGCAAGTATATCTTCTCCACCGATCACAAGATGATCGCGATGCAGTACATGCTTACTGGCATGGCGATGGCGTTGATCGGTGGCTTCATGTCGTACGCGTTCCGGATGCAGCTGGCGTTTCCGGGCGAGACCGTCCCGGGCTATGGCCTCGTCTCGCAGGGTGAATACAACGCCTTGGTCACCAATCACGGCACGATCATGATCTTCTGGGTCGCGATGCCGGTGTTGATCGCCGCCTTCGGTAACTTCCTGATCCCGCTGATGATCGGTGCGGACGACATGGTGTTCCCGCGCATCAATCGGCTCTCGTTCCAAATCTTTCTGCTCAGCGCCATCATCCTCATCGTATCGTTCTTCGTCCCCGGCGGTGGCTTCGGCGGCGCGTGGACGGCGTATCCGCCTCTCTCTTCGACCGCGGAGTACAGCCTCACGCCGCTCGGGTCGACACTTTGGCTCGTCGCGGTCGCGCTCGAGTTCGTGGCCTTCCTGCTAGGCGGCATCAATTTCATCACCACTCTGATGAACGCGCGCGCGCCCGGTATGAAGATGCACGACATTCCGATGGTGCTGTGGATGATCGTCATCGCGAGCATTCTCTTCATGGCGTCGGTCGGCCCGCTGATTGCGGGTGCCGTGATGCTCTTCATGGACCAGGTCGTGGGCACCGGCTTCTACGACCCAGGTCGAGGTGGTGACCCGATCCTGTGGCAACATCTGTTTTGGTTCTTCGGGCACCCGGAGGTCTACGTGGTGTTCCTGCCTGCCATGGGCATCGTGGCCGACATCATCTGCACCTTCTCGCGCAAGAAGCTTTTCAACTACAAGCTGATCCTCTACACGGTTTTCGCGACCGCCATCATCAGCTTCTTCGTGTGGGCCCACCACCAGTTCGTCGCCGGCATCGACCCCCGCATGGCAAACGTCTTCACGATCACCACGCTGATCATCTCGATTCCAATCGCGGAGATGATGTTCTTGTACATCGCGACTCTCTATGGCGGTTCGATCCGGCTGACCACGCCGATGCTGTGGGCGCTAGCGTTCATCGCGGAGTTTCTCATTGGTGGCATCACCGGCATCTTCCTCGGCGCAAGCGGCTCGGACATTTACTTCCACGACACCTACTTCGTGCTCGCCCATTTCCACTACACGTTCTTCCCGATCGCCATCATCGGCTTTTTTGCGGGGCTCACGTACTGGTTCCCCAAGATGTTCGGCAGGATGATGAATCCGATCCTCGGGAAGATTCACTTCTGGGGAACGATTGTCAGTTTCAACTGCATCTTCATCCCGCTGTTCGTCCTCGGCATAGCGGGCCAGCACCGACGCATCTACGACTACCAGAACTTCCCCGACCTCGCGCTCGCGGGCCTGCAAGACCTCCGCGTGTTCGCCACGGCGGCCCTACTGGTGATGCTCGCCTTCCAAGCCATCTTCCTTTTCAACTTCGTGTACAGCATCTTCAAGGGGAAGCCGGGCGGGGAAGAACCCGTGGAAGTCCAATACCCTCGAGTGGACGACGGAGTCCCCGCCGCCTCACGGCAACTGGCCCGAGCTCCCGAACTGCTATCGAGGTCCCTACGAGTACAGCGTGCCGGGTCGCGAAGAGGATTACTGGCCGCAAGACGTCCCACCGGACACAGCCGCCGCCGAATGACGAGGCACCGATGAGCACGACCCGACCGATAGCAACGACCAGAAGCGCCACGGGCATTCCGACGGGCAAGCTCGCCGTGTGGTGGGTAATCGTCTCGGAAATCGTGATTTTCGGGGGCTTGCTGGCCTCCTATGTCATGCACCGAATCGGTCACCCGGAGTGGGCCGAGTACGCCTCGCACACCAATACCTGGTTTGGCGGCGCCAACACCTTCGTCCTGTTGACCTCGTCGCTGTTTGCCGTGCTTGCGCACCACGCGGCCGAGCATGGTGACGGAAAGAAGGCCGCCAAGTGGCTGCTTGGCACCTGTGCGGGCGGTCTGACCTTCCTGTGCATCAAGGCGGTCGAGTGGACCGGCGAGATTCAGCACGGCTACACGATCACGGCCAACGGCTTCTGGCATTTCTACTACACCGCGGCCGGGCTCCACGCGCTCCACGTCATTGCCGGTTGCATCATCATGCTGATCATTGCGCGGCAGGCATGGAAAGGCGAAGAGCTTCACCGGGTCGAGTTGATCGGGATCTACTGGCACTTCGTCGACATCGTGTGGATTTTCCTCTTCCCGCTGCTCTACATCGCTAAGTGAGAACCGACGATCATGGCTGAACATCAAGACCACGCAGACGACCACGGTCAGAGCTACTACGTGAAGATCTGGGCCGTCCTGCTCGTGCTGCTCATTCTCAGCATCCTCGGCCCGATCGTGGCGCCGCATATTGCGTTCGGCTTCCTCGAGGCCTGGATGATCACGTTGATGGCTGCGTTTGGCATCGCGCTCGTCAAAGCGTACCTGGTCGCGGCCAACTTCATGCATCTCAACGTCGAAAAGAAGTACATCTCGTACCTCCTGGTGGCGATGCTGATGCTCATGCTGCTCTTCTTTGCGGGTACGGCCCCTGACGTGATGGAGCACAAGGGCCAGAACTGGGAAAACGTCGCGGCCGAAGCTGAAGTCGAGCGAGCGCTCGCGGCCGAGGGTAAGGCTGCGCACGGAGATCACGGCGGGGCGCACGACGACCCGTGCGCACTGAGGAAGGGAGGAGCAGCCGATGCCTGATGACACTCTAGGTCGCCCTTTCGGCGTACCTGCCAGGCGTGAGCCGGTCCTTCCGAACGGTGTGCTGGGCATGCTGATCTTCGTCGCCACGGAGGTCATGTTTTTCTCCGGCCTGATCAGCGCCTTCGTCATCGGCAAGAGCAATGCGCTCGGCGGCTGGCCCCCACCCGGGCAACCACGCCTGCCCGTCGAGGAGACGGCTTTCAACACCGCAGCGCTGCTTGCCAGCGGCGTTGCTCTCTACTTCGCCAACCGGGCATTCAAGAACGGGACCCCCAACACCAAGCGGCTCTTGTTGCTGTCGATCGCACTCGGAGGCTTCTTCGTCTTGTTTCAGGGGGCCGAGTGGGTGGCGTTGATCGGCGAGGGCCTGACGCTCACCTCGGGCCAGCTGGGTGGCTTCTTCTACCTTCTCGTGGGGACCCACGCGCTTCACGTCGTGGTGGGGTTCATCATCCTGCTCTACACGTACCGCAGGCTGTCGCGCGGGGATCTCGACGGTTTCGCGTTCTGGCCGGCGCAAATCTTTTGGTACTTCGTCGTCGGCGTGTGGCCCATCCTATACTGGCAGGTGTACCTGTGATGCGTTTGCTTCGAGCAGGCGTCACGGTCGCCATGCTGGCCGTCGTCTGGGGCGCAGAGCTGGCCTATGCGTGTCCTGCTTGTGCGTCTCCGCTCGAAGAGAACCGCCAGGCGTTCGTCGATACGACGGTCTTCTTGACGCTCGTGCCGCTCGCGATGATGGGCGGCTTCGTCTGGTGGCTTCGCCGCCAGACCCGCCAGCCGCACTAGAGCTGCTCCCACACCGGCTGACGGGGGTCGTAAGGCCCACCGCGGCGCTCTTCGCGTTCTGCGACGGCCACGGCGAACCTTCGGGCCGCAAACGCCAGTAGAAGCCCCATCGCGACATCGATGAACCAGTGCCACCGCAGGAACATGGTGGCGATGATGATGTTGAGGGCCACGAACGCCAGAATTGGCCACAACCACAGGAATGGCTGCGTGCGCCGATGGGCAAACGCGTGCAGCGTGAAATAGGCTGGATATGCGGTGTGGAGCGAGGGGAAGATGTCGAGCTGTGCGCCCGCCGTCGCGACCGCGAGCTCGACCTGGCGCCACCAGAACCCGCCCTGCAACGGCTGGTCGAACGCCAGGGTCGCGACCGGGCCAGCCCCGGGAACGATGGTGTAGAGGCAATGCCCCACCGCCACGACCAGCATGGCGCCTGCCATCAGCTCCTGCAGGCGCCGTCCTCTACCTACGAAAAGCGCGGGCACCAGCATGAGGGCGAGGACCAAGAAGAAGCAGTAGTAGAAGAAAGACAGCCACTCGACCACCGGTTCGATATTCCAAGCCTGCATCCACACCGAAGGGGTGGCCCCCAGGAGCGAAAGATCGATCGCCAACAGCCGATGGTCCAGGAGCTCGGGCCGGAGCGCCGGGAGCAGGACACCCATCTCCAGGTACGAAAGCACCATGGGCGTGAACACCCCCAGGCGGTATGTCAGGGCGCGCGCTCGCCGGCCGTGAACCATTTCGCCTCGGGTCGCGACCAGGGAGCAGGTCGTCAGGACCAAGAGGGAGAAGGCCAGCCTGCGAGCGACGGTGGCGTCGGGGCTGTCCGGAGCCATCAACGCCCGCAAAAAGAGGTAGGCATGAAACGCGAGCGCGATCACGTCCTGCACCGCGAGGTTCTGGGTGGCGAGCCCAATTACCGTTCGCGCCCGCCCAGCGGCGTTCCGAGTGAGTTCCAGCATACGAGCTTCGGTGGCCCGAAGTGTGACGATCCAGCGCGTCCGGCGCAAGCATTTCGCGACGCATGGGGGTGCTGACAATTTGCCCTAAAGGCGGATTCGCTTCGGTAGCAGACGCGACGCCCAACCTGGGGTACACCTCGCCTCATGGAAGAGGCCCCGCCCAAGCGCACGTCGATCCGGGATGATGCACTCAATCTGCCTAATCTGCTGACGATGCTCCGGATTGCGTTGATCCCCGGCGTGCTGTGGCTGCTGTGGGACGGCACCCCGGAGGCCAACTTCTGGGCTGCGATGCTCTACATCGGGACTGCGCTCACCGATCTCATCGACGGTTACCTCGCTCGCAAGTGGGGCCAGATCAGCGTGCTCGGGCAGTTCCTCGATCCGCTCGCCGACAAACTCCTCGTGATGGCCACGTTGATCTTTCTCGCGTACCTCGGCCGGCTGCCGCTTCTCGGTGTCGTGGCAGTGATCATCATGCTCGCCCGAGAACTTTCCGTCACCGCGCTTCGCACCATCGCGATGAGCGAAGGAGTGGTGATGGCGGCCATGCGAACCGGCAAGGACAAGGCCGCTTTGCAAAACGTCGCGATCCTGATGCTCATCGTGCACCACCAGTACACGATCTACTTTGGGTTCTACCAAACCGAGTTCGATTTTGCACAAGTGGGTCTGGTCCTCCTCTATTTGAGCCTCGCCCTGGCTCTCTTCAGCGGTGGGGAGTACGTCAAGCTCTTCGTCGATGCGGTAGACGCAAAGGACGAGCGCTTGACCCAAGCCACGTCGTGACTGAAGCGAAGGGATCGCTATCCGTCGAGGCGCGCGCGTCGCGGCACATCGTGGGACGCGTCTTTCGTGGAGCCCGAGTGCAGAAAGCGTTTGGCGCTCTCGTCGGCGAGCATGCTCTTCGAACGGCGTGGGTCAGCGCGCTTGGCGCCTTCGAATGGATCGAGCTGACCGAATACCATCAGGGCGAGCGGCGCTACGAAGAGGCGCACCGGTTCGAGCGCTGTGAGCTTCTGACGATGCAGGGCAACCTCTCGCAGCGTGACGGAGAGCCGTTCTGGCATCTCCATGCGACGGTTTCTCTGCGCGAGCAGGGTCGCGACGTGACGTATGGCGGGCACGTCGTCGACGGTTCGGTGTTCGCGCTCGAGTTTCGGATCGACTGTTTTGACGAGCTCGATCTGAAGCGCGAGACCGACGACGCGACAGGGCTTCAGCTCTGGGTCGACGCGGACACGCACACGGGTGGTGGACAGACGAGCGCGACTGCCGATGCGGCTCCCCCCGGTGTCACATGGGCGATGGCCGCCGAGATCTCCACCCGCGCGCAGCCCGCCCCCCGCGAAGAGCACAAGCCCGAAAAGGGCGACTGGATCGAGCACGCGAAGTTCGGGCTGTGCAAGATCGAGGGACTGTCGAGTGATGGCGTGTGCATCATCAAGCTACCGGATGCGCGCCGCAAGAAGATCAAGATCGACGCGTTGCAGGTGCTTGCGCCGCGCGCCGATGGGGAGCGAAAGATTTTCCCAGTCAGGCCCAAGGCAAAGCGGTAGCGCGAGCCGAAGGCGAAGCCCGGCGCGAAGCGCCGCCAAGCCCAAGCGAAGCAACGGGCGCGGAGGGAGGACTACGGGCGGGGGTGGGCGGGTCGGATGTAACTTGCCGGGCCCCGTGTTACTCATCGAGCCGAATGCGCGGGTCGAGCGCCGCAACCGCGATGTCGGCCACGAGATTGCCGACCTGCACCGCGATGCCGAACATCAGCACGACCGCCATGATGACCGGCGCGTCGAGCGACTCAATCGATTCGATCGTCAGGAGCCCCAGGCCCGGCCATGCGAAGATCTTCTCGGTGATGATCGCGCCCCCGACCAAGAACGGCAGGCTCAACCCGATCAGGGTGACGACCGGCAGCAGGGCGTTGCGAATCGCATGCTTGATGACGACCGCGGCCATCGGCATTCCTTTGGCCTTCGCTGTCCGTACGTGGTCGTGCCGCAGGGTTTCGATGAGCTCGCCACGCATGATACGGGCGTACGTCGCAGCGCCCGCGATGGCGAGGATCAGCGAGGGCAGCAGCGCATGATAGATGTGGTCAGCGGCGTCGACGCCATAGCCCCCAAACGGAAACCAACCCAAGAGGAATGCAAAGAGGAGTAGGGCGATCGGTCCCGTCACGTACGTGGGTAAGCTGATGCCGACGAAGGTGGCGAACATGATGATCGTATCGGACCAGCGATTGCGCCGAAGCGCCGCGATGACGCCGGCGGCGAGGCCGATGATTAACTCGAACAGCACCGCCATGGATGCGAGCAGCAGCGTTCGCGGCAAACGGTGCCCGATCACGCCGGCAACCGATTCGTGGTGTGAGTACGACTCGCCGAGATCGCCTTGGAGAAGGCCGCAGAACCCGCGGGACCCATCGGCGCGTTCGTATTTGGGCGAATCCTTGCGAACGCATGACGTGATGCCGAGGTAGCTCAGGAACTGTTCGTGTACGGGCTGATCCAGCCCCTTCTTTGCTTTGAAATCTGCGATCTGTTCGGCTCTGGCCTGCGGGCCGAGGACGGTGACGGCCGGATCGCCTGCGACGAAGATCAGGAAGAAGACCAGCGTCACGACCGAGAAGACGACGAGCACGCCCCACAGGGCTCGCAGCGCGATGAACTGGATCATGGGGTCGCCCCCGCCGCGTAAATCGATTGTTCGACGCGCCTCCTGGGTAGGTCGAGCCAGATGTTGCGGTATTCGTTCAGCCAGACCGGGTGGGGGCGGAAGCCCTTCACGTATGGCTGCCAGGCGAACATGTCGACGGGGTAGTAGAGGAACGCCCAGGGAGCTTCGTCCGCCAGAATCGCATTGGCCTGTGCGTAGAGCGCGAGCCGTGCTTCGCGGTCGGCCTCGGGGCGCGCGCGGTCGAGGATCGCGTCGAGCTTTGGGTTCCGGTAGAAGGAACGGTTCTCGGAGTTCTCGGGGTGGATCGATCGGCTGTGGAACAGGATGTCCATGAAGTTGGAGGGATCGGGAAAGTCCTGGTGCCAACCGGTGAACGCTGCCTGGGCGACCCGCGGCCGTCCGGTCTCCTTCAGGTACGTCGCGAAGGAAACCATCTTGAGCTCGATCTCGATGCCAATCGCCTTGAGGTCCTGTTGAAAGAGCTGCGCGGCACGCACCTCGCCTTCTCCCCGCACCCAGAGCGTAACCGGCTCGCTCAGCCCCTCGGGGAACCCAGCCAACCGCATCTCGTTCCTGGCCCGGTCGAGGTCGAACACCTGTTTCGTCGGCAGGTCGGGATCATGCGGTGCGAGCATGGGCGGAAGAACCTGGGTCGCAGCGATCGCTTGGCCTGGGTCGAGCCTCTCTAGTTTCGATCGGTCGAGCGCAAAGGCCACAGCGCGCCGGACGTGTACGTCGTCAAAGGGAGGCAACTCGCAGTTGAGTCCGAGTGCGAACACCGAAGCACTGGGCGACTCGGCTCGATAGGGAGCCCAGGCTTTGGACTCCCTCAGGAACAAGCGGTGCACTTTGCTGGGCCTGTAGATCACATCGACGTCTCCGTTGCGAAAGCGCGCGCTGGCGACGTCGGCAGAGATGTTTTCGAGGAAAATCATTCGGTCCGGCCGCGGCTGAGGGTCCCAATATGCTTCGAAGCGCTCGAACTCGACTTGAACGCCGCGCTCCCAACGCGAGAACGTAAAGGGCCCCGATCCGATCGGGTGCCGTCCGACGGCGGCGCGACCTTCGGCTTCTTCGACCTTCTCGACGTGTTCTCGCGCGAGCGGGTAAGCGAACGGCATGGCGAGTGCGTTGAGGAAGGTTTGGTCGGCTTCATCGAGGCGGAACTCGATCGTCTTTTCATCGACGACGACGATGCCTTCCACGTGATCTGCTTCTCCGATGTGGTACGCCGGCGCTCCCTCGATCGATTTGAAGAACGGATATCCGGGCGAGCCGACGCGCTCCGACAGCAGGCGATGGAGTGACCACGAAATGTCTTCGGCGGTGATCTCGCGGCCGTTGTGGAACTTGATGCCGTCCCGAAGCGTGAAGCGAAAGATCCGGCCTGCGTCGGATATCTCGGGCAGCTCAGCTGCCAAGCTGGGGATCATGTTTCCGTCGTAATCGTAGTCGAGCAGGCCGTCGTAGAGCAACCGGCACGCAGCCGTCGACAGAGTGTCGTAGGCGAAGTGCGGGTCGAGCGTGTGGATGTTGCTGCCGGCAGAGAAGATGAACGTCCCGCCGGCCCGTGGCGCCTCGTTTCCTGCGCCTACGTAGCGGGGGCCAATCGGCGCTTTCGGGAAGTTGGCGGCAAGCCAGCCGACGAGTAGGCCGGTCACGAGGAGGGCGGCGGCGGGTGCCATCCACCGGGTGGCGCGGCGCCGTTCAGTCCTTGGGGTCGAACGCATCGCGCAGCCCTTCTCCAAAGAGGTTGAATCCAAACACCGCCATGCTGATCAGCACGGCGGGGTAGAGTGTCAGCCGAGGCACACCGAGCAGCAGTGACTGGCTGTCGTTGAGCATCGAGCCCCAGCTCGCCGTAGGCGGACGAACGCCCAGGCCGAGGAACGACAGCGCGCTCTCTGCGATGATCATACGTGCCACCAAGATCGTCGCGATGGCGATGATCGGGCCGATCACGTTGGGCAGGACGTGTCGCGCCAGGATTCGGATATGGCGTAGGCCGAGTGCACGAGCCGCGAGAACGTAGTCGAGCTCGCGGGCCTCCATCGTTTTGGCGCGGGTAACCCGGGCAAGGGTCGTCCAAGACAGCACGCCGAGCACGACGCAAATCGTCCAAATCCCCGGCGCGTCCCACACGCGTTGCATGACGATGGCGATCAAGAGGAACGGCATCGACAGCACGACGTCGACCATTCGCATCAAGAGGGTGTCGACGCGTCCACCGACGTAGCCCGATACGAGTCCGAGCGTCACGCCGATCAACACGGCGAGGGCAGTCGCGAAATAGGCGACGAGCATCGATACTCGCGCGCCGCTCAACAGGCGGCTCAGTTCGTCCCTCGCCAGGATGTCCCCACCGAGCCAGTGGCCCGGATCGACACCCGGCCCGGCGGGCAGACCGTTGCCGAGGAGCAATGCGTCCGTGAATTGCTCCACGGGGTCGTAGGGGGCCAGCCAGGGACCCAACAGGCCCAGCACCGTCACTGCGACGACCAGGACCAGACCGGCCAGAGCCCCCTTGTTCCGCCGAAATCGTCGAAACGCCCGTGAATCCATGCGCTTGGAGGGAGGTACTGGGTTCGGGGGATCCCGTCAATTTCCCCCCCCGAATCCGATCTCAAGCAGACCAACAAGATCCACCAATCCAAGCCCAAGCGACGCCTTTCTTTCCCAGGGACAGATAAAAGATAATGATTACATGTGGTTATAAATTAGTTTATTTGAGGGTTGACCTGATTCTTTTCAATAGAATACATTCTCTATAAGTTATTCAAATGACTCTACCTAGGGGACAGCAGCGCAGATATCGGGAATCGGAGGCCAAGAGCTGGTCCGACGAGGAGCTCGAGGCGATCGAGCACGCCCACGCCGACGGGATGAGCGTCCAGCAGATCGTCGAAACCTTCACCGCGCGAGGCTCGAGGCTCACCGAGGCGACATTCCGCAAGTACGTCCAGCTCGGCCTATTGCCACGTAGCGTACGAGTCGGCCGCAAGGGTAAGCACCGCGGCTCCCAGGGCCTCTATCCGGCGACCGCCGTTCGCCAAATCGATCACATCCGCCGCCTAATGCATCAGGGGTTCACGATGGAGGAAATCCAAAAGGAGTTCCTCTTCGTTCGTGGCGACATCGATGCACTGAGCCGGCAACTCAAGCGCGTGTACCAAGCGATCGAGGTCGCGGTGCACGAGCAACAGCGCGAAGGAGCCGACGACCCAGGAGTCGGCGACGCGCTCAACGACGTTCGCGAGCTCGGCAAGGAGCTCGTCAACAAGCTCGAGGCCATCGAGCGGCGCCTGACGATGCGCGCCCGGATGGCCCGGGCAGCCGTCTGAAAAGTCTGAGGGGGAGAAGCACATGAAGGACGCAGCAAGCGCAGAAGTTGTCGAGAGGGAATCGAGCCCGGGAGAGGAGCGCGAGTCACTCGTGGACGCGCTTCAGGAGCCCGGCACAGAGGAGCGAAGGGGTCGCAGAAAGCGCCGTTCCCGAGCTCGTGCCCGGACGATTTCGATTCGCCGTTTGAGCAAGGCCGAGCTCAATCGTGGGCGAGAATTGTACCCGGAGACGGACTACTGGAAGCCGAAGAGCCGGTTGGAGTGTAAGGACATGGAGCGGCCGTGCCCGTTCGTCTCCTGCAAGTACCACTTGTACATCGACGTCCATCCGGTGCGTGGGTCGATCAAGCTCAACTTCCCCGATATCGAGATCTGGGAAATGACTGAGACCTGTGCGCTCGACGTGGCGGACCGCGGGGGCATCACGCTCGAGGAGGTAGGAGAGATCATGAACCTCACCCGCGAGCGCGTTCGTCAGGTCGAAACGGCCGGTCTCGCGCGTTTGCAGGAGTACCGCGATGTCGAGCGACTGAAGGACTACGTGACCTGAGGGCCACTCCAAGAACAGAGCAGGGGGGAGGGCGTCGCCGAAGGGCGGCGCCCTTTTTAATTGCAGCGCGAGACCGTTCCGGATTTTCAAAGTCGATCTCGACTCTTGCGAATAGGTCGGCGGGCACTTGTCAGACGGGGCTCGGTTGCGTACGGTGCGCGCGGTCGTGAATCGCATCGCCCTCCTTTCCTTGCTTTGCCTGATTGGGTCCTTCTTGGGGCCCATTGGGGGCCACGTCGGTGGCCGCACAAGATCTGGCGTGCCCGCCCGGCAACCTCCTCGCCGGCAAGTCAACCGCCGCCCGGCCCGGCGTCACCCACGGGAAGCGCCTGACCGATGGCATCATGGCCGGCGAAGGCGACCCGTGGGACAGCGAGCTCACCTCCGTGTTCGCCGACACGAAGAGCCACGTCATCTATGACCTCGGCGCGACCACACGCGTGACCGCGGTCGACCTGCAGGGCGACAACAACGACGACTACATCGTCGAGCTCTCCGACGATCGCCGGAGCTTCAGCCCCCCTGTGGGTGGCCGATCCGGCGTCCGGGCAGGGCATGCGCCGACGTGGGACTCGTGGCCTGCAGGGCTCCGGGCGATACGTCCGGGTGCGCGCGGAGGGCGGAGACGGCTTCTACAGCCTGAGCGAGCTTCAGGTGTTCTGCGAGGCACCCTCCGCATGGCCGCCGCCCGTCAAGGTGCAGAACACGGCAAGTTGGTGGTGGAAGAAGATCCTCGAAAAGCGGGACCATCGATACCGTCTCGCCATCGCCTTTCATGGGGCTCCTGTTTTTCGTCGCACTCTTTCGGGTCGAGGAAAGCAAGAAGGCGCTCTACGGTGCGGCGGCTCTTTCCGTTGCGATGCTCGGGACCGCGAGTTACCGGCTGTACGGGGCGAGGCTAGCGCCGTGGTTCGCGAGCTGGGGGAGTCTACGTGCTGGGCGCGCTGGTCATTGCTTGGGCCGCGCGGGGCATTTGGCTCGCTAAGCAAGAGCAATCAGCGCAGCGGTGGTGGGAACGCGGCGCTCTCTTGTGGCTGATCCTGGCGTGCGCTGCGGCATGGGTGAACTTCGGCGTCTTTCACAGCTCTCGGATCGTTCACTACTGGGACACGTTTCACTACTACGTAGGCTCCAAATATTTCGAGGAAAACGAGTACGAGCGACTCTACGAATGCGTGATCGCGATGGACTACGAGGAGCGCGGCGAAGCGGACCTCAAGAAGCGTAAAATCCGCGACCTCGGTGACAATCGCCTGCACTTCGTGAGCAAGGACGAGGTGCTTCGCTTCCAAAAGGGCTGCGCGGCCCATTTCTCCCCCTGAGCGCTGGGAGGCGTTTCGCGAAGATACCCGATCGTTCCGAGCCGTCATGGGGTCTAGTTGGTGGAAAGACATGTTGATGGACCACGGGTACAACGCGAGCCCGATCTCCAACATGGTGGCCGCCTTCTTGACGAACATCGGCTGGCGCGCTCAGTTGCCCAAGGTCTCGTCGACCCGGGTGGCGCCCGATGACTTGAAGAGTTTTCGGCAGCGGGTTCTGCGTTACACGATGATCGACCTCGCGCTCTACGGCGGCGCGTTTCTGCTGATCCTCTGGGCCTTCGGCCTGCGTTCATGCGCGCTCGCCGTGCTCGTGTGGGGGACCGGGTATCCTTGGGCCTACTTTTGGACAGGGGGCAGCTTTGCGCGCGTGCCCTGGTTCTTCATGGCCGTCGCGGCCGTCTGTCTGCTGAAACGCGGCTTCCCCTTTGTTGTCGGGGTTCGTGCTTTCGTGGAGCGCGCTGCTGCGCCTGTTCCCGGCCGCGCTTGCGGGCGGGCCCATCACCGCCGTGGTGGATCGTTTCATCCATCGAAAGAAGATCGATCGCCCATGGCTCGATTCGAGCGACAAGCGATTCATCGCAGGCGGTATCTTGGGCCTGTTGGTGCTCTGTTCGGCGAGCATCGCCGTCAACGGCACGCAAGCCCACTTGCAGTTTCTCACGAACACGTTCAAGCACGCCGAGACGCCCCTCACCAACCACATGGGGCTCCCGACGGTGTTGTCGTACAAGCCGAGCCTGGTGGGTCGTTTCACCAAGGACTCGAGCCTCGACGACCCTTGGGCCAAGTGGAAGCAGGCGCGTAAGGAAACCAAACACGACAGGCGCTGGCTCCACAGTTTGATCCTTCTCGGGATGTTCGTCCTGCTTGCGCTCGCAGGCCGGCGGCTCGCTCCCTGGGCCGTCTTGGCGGGGAGTACGATCCTGATCGTCGGTTTCTTCGAATTGACTTGCTACTACTACAGCTTCGTCGTGTTGATGGCCCCGCTCGCCATCGAGCGGCTGCGCTATTCGGTCGCGCTGATCCTCATGGGGATCGGCGGGCTGATGCTGCAGTTCTTCATAGGCTGGTACGACGAGCAGTACATCTGGGAGACAGTCGTGGTGTTGCTGGGACTGCTCTACATCCTCGTCGACGTAGTGCGATTCCCGCTGCCGGAGTCCTCGCCTGCGTCCGCGGGCAGCTCCTCGGTGTAGTTGCAATAGCGGCCGACCGGCCTTACCCTCAGCGGTTAGAACGGTTCACGTGATCGCTGGTGTGCATCCGCACACGGGAGGAAAGTCCGAGCTTCATAGGGCAGGATGCCAGGTAACGCCTGGTGGGGGCGACCCCGAGGAAAGTGCCACAGAAAGCAAACCGCCTCGCCGTCGAAAGGCCGTGGGGCAAGGGTGAAAGGGTGAGGTAAGAGCTCACCGGGCTGGCGGTAACGTTGGTCGCACGGCAAACCCCATCTGAAGCAAGACGAAATAGGGAGGCGTTGAGGGTGGTCCCGCCCGAGTCTCCGGGTAGCGTCGCTCGAGGCCGATGGCGACATCGGTCCCAGAAGAATGATCACGACCCGCACCTCGGCGACGAGCGCGGGCTACAAAACTCGGCTTACGAACCTTCTAACCACGGCGCCTCGCTTTGCGGGGCGCCGTGCTGTTTTAACTGGAACGCGGCCGGAGGACGATGCCACGTTGGCGCGCGCGTTCGAGCGCTGCGGCGCGGGGTTGCTGGTAGTGGACCGAGCCGATGTAGGTGAACAGACGCTCGCTCGCTGGGATGACGATGTCTTCGGGGATCCATTCGACCGGCTCGCCATCGGACCAGCACACCTCTGCGCGCTCCATCTTCCAAGCCGCCTCGGAGAGATCGAGCGGCAAGAGAACCTCACGGATGGCTTCGAAGCGACCCTGAATCTCCGGGTCCAGGAAGAAAGAGCCGCCACCACCGATGAACGCGATGTGGTAGCGGGATGGGTGGTGCGCCAGGCCGTCGAGCCCTAGGCGCGTCGCAGCTTGAAAAAGCATGTGCATCGCCTGCTCCCCGACACCCAGACCCGGATGCTCCTGCCCCGGCCACTGTGGCTGGCGTAGAGAGAATTCCTCCGTCGGGTTTTGAAGCATCATCCACTCGACATAGAGGAACTGGATCTCACCGGGCGGCTCGAGCCCCTCGGGCGCTGGGCGTACGACGCGTCGAAGCACTTGTTCGACCAGTAGGTGTTCCTCGCCATTTTTCGTCGCATGCATCGTCAGGTGTTGCCGCTCCGGGATCGCTCGGATCGAGGGTCAGACGAGGCATGGTGAACCCGAGCTTTCGGACCTCGTCCATCAAGCCGTACTTCTCGAGCGCGAACTCGACTCCGTGCCGCGAATAGTAGTCCAGCATTCGCGTTGACCGGTATTGCGGACCGTTCAGGTCTCCCAAGAGGTCCGCCTCGCTGATCTCCCACTCGCTGCTCGGGCGCTGAAGGTCGTACGGATCCAGCTCTTCCGCGATCTGAGAATACTGCTCGTAGATGCTCGAAGTGGGCTCTTGCGCGATCTTCGTTTCGTCGAGCAGCAGCCAACGGATGAAGTCCCTCGATGCGCGCCACGCATCGTCGCTGTAGCCGCCACCGAGGGTCACGACCACGGGGCACCGATGCTCGCGCGCCAGCTCGACGACAAAACAATCGCGCGCGAGCACCCCTTCGCGTGTCAGCGCGAACTCGCCGAGGCGATCCCCTTTGAGAACGTCGTTCCCTGCGACGTAAAAGATCAAGCCGGGTTCGATCTTCTCGAGCGTTGCGGGTAGCGTATCGCGCAGCTCGCGCAGATACGCAGCATCGTCGGTGCCAGAAGCAAGCAGGAACTGTTGGTCTGCCGCCGCCTCTACGTGGCTCCACACCGAACCATGGATCGAGTAGGTGAACACCGTGTCGTCGTGCTCGAACGTCACGACGTTGCCATTACCCTGGTGGTAGTCGAGGTCGACGATGGCAATGCGGGCGTCGAACCCATCCTCGCGCGATGATGCGATTGCGACGGCGATGTCGTTGTAGACGCAGAAGCCCGCTCCTGCCTCTGGCTCCGCGTGATGAAAGCCTCCTCCGATGTTGAAGGCCACACGCTTCGTGGTGCCGATGGCCCACCGGGCACATGCCACTGTCCCGCCTACCTGTCGGCGCTGCGCGATCAAGACCGGGTCCACGTCGACGAACTGCGCTTCGAGGCCGAAGATGCGGCCCAGGTATTCGGGCCGGGCGGTTTGCTCGAGGTAGTTCTCGGCATGCACCTTCGCGAGGTCGGCCAAGGCGGCCAGAGGGGCCGGGCGCACCTGCTTTGGGCCTATCAGGCCCTCCGCCCCGAGAGAGCCGAGAATCTTTTCGCCCCGCTCGACTTCGACACCTGGCACGCGTGCGGTTTCAGCGAGCGCCTCGACTTTGTATTGCGGGTGGTACCACAGGCCCACCCTGTCTTTGAGTCGGTGGCGCGCCTTTCGTCGTTGTAGCCAAGTGGCCATTGCCGCTACACCGAGATGGAACCTTTGCGGAAGTCGGTGCTCGCGATGTGCACGTTGATCACCACCGGCTTGCCCGAGGCCGCGAGCGCCTTGGCCTCCTCGAGAGTGGCATCGATTTTCGATGGGTCGTCCAAGAGCAACCCCACGGCGCCGTAGCCTTGCCCCACCTCGTGATAGGCCGTGCGCTTCAGTACGGTCCCGATGTCGGTGCCGAGCATCGGGACTTGTTCGCGCGCGATCTGAGACCAGGAGCCGTCGGTCCCGATCACCGCGATCGGCGCAAGCCCATGCCGAACGCAGGTGTCCATCTCGGCCAGGCTGTAGGCGCAAGACCCGTCGCCGTAGATCAGCCAGACCTCTTTGCCTGGTCGCACCAGCGATGCCCCTACGGCGAAACCGCCACCAACGCCCAGCGTGCCGAATACACCGGGGTCGAGCCACGACAGGGGTTGCCGCGGCCGCAGGATGTACGACGCGGTCGCGACAAAGTCTCCACCGTCGACGACGAGCACGGCGTCGTCCGCCATTTTTTCTTCGATGCGCTGCAATAGTTGCAGCGGGTTGACGAGCTTCGTCGGCGCTTGTGCTTGCTCGCTGATTTCATCGTCGCGCTCGACCTCGCGGGCACGAAGCGTGTCGAACCAATCGCTCCAAGGACCGAGCCCCCCGCCCAGTGCGTCGGCGAGCTGTTTCAGGAACTCGCCTGCGTGCATGTGGACCGGAATCTCCGGGCGTCTGTTCTTGCGCATCTCGCTCGAGCTCAGGTTGGCTGCGACTAGGGTCGCGCGGCTCGAAATGCTTCGCCCGTAGCCCAACCGAAAATCGAACGGGAATCCGGCAACGATAACTAGGTCGGCTTCCTTGAGTGCCGCGGTTCGCTTGTGTCGAAACTGGATGTCGCTGTGTCGGCCGAGCAGACCTCGGGCCATACCACCGAGCCAGCTCGGGACTCCCAATGTCCGCAACGCATCCGCGATGGGTTCAGCATCGCTGCAGTTCACCAGGGCCTGACTCCCGACGACCAGGGCCGGTCGGTCGGCCGCGCGCAAAAGTGACGCGACCTTCGAGATATGTGGGCCCTTGGTGCTCGGCTTGGGAGGGAGCGATTCTCGGATCGGCGGGATCATGCTCATGTGGGGCTGGTGAAACTGCCGGTACAAGTGGCCGCGCATGTAGAGCTCGAGCGCTTTGGAGCCGAGGTTCTTGCCGTCCTTGACGCCGCTCTCGTTCATGAACATCTCCCGGACCATCTCTTCCGGATAGAGCACGTCGATCGGTATCTCGAGAAACACGGGACCAGGGACCCCGTCCTGGGCGAGGTCCAAGGCCTTCTCGACCGTCGGCTGGATGCTGCTGACCTTCGTGATCGAGACGGCCCACTTCGTGATCGAGGCCATCACCGAGAGCTGGTCGATGTCTTGCAGTGCTCCGCGGCCTTTGAGCAACGTGGCCGCGGCGCCGCCGAATATCAGCAATGGGGATTGGGCCAGCTGGGCGTTCTTCACGGCGGTAATCGTATTGGTCACGCCGGGACCTGCCGTCACCGCAACGACGCCGGGGACGCCGGTCATGCGCGCCACGGCGTCGGCCGCGAAAACGGCGCTTACCTCGTCGCGCACGTCGACGACCTTGATGTCGTTGGCCTCGGCGCCCACGAGAATGGGAGAAATGTGTCCGCCGCACAGGGTGAACAACTGCTTCACACCCCGAGCTGCCAGGACCCGTCCGATAATCGCGCCGCCATCTTCTGCCATCAGGTGCTCCCAATCTCGTCGAGCACGTGTTGCTCGAGCACAAAACAGGTGAACGTTCCTTCGAACACCTTCTCGGAATTCACGGTCGCCTCGACCTGCACTTCGTGCTTCCTGCCCTGGGCACCCACGGTCCGCGCGCTCGCGACTAGACGGTCGCCTCGTCGGACGGGCTTGAGAAAGCGGCTATGCGCCGCCCCGAGGACGACGTTCGGGTCGTTGATGGCCAGCATCGCTGCATAGTCGGCCGCGCCGAAGACGAACCCCCCGTGCACCAGGCCCAGAGCGTCGACGACCATCGACTCGGTAGTTTCGAGGACGACCCGGGCGGACCCGGCACTCAGCGTCTCAGGGGTGCCGCAGAAGCGGGGATCTGCCTCGAGGTGGGTCTTGGGCTTCATGGCCGGGCACAATTACACGACCCGGACGTCTAGAAAAGCAGGTTCCGGTCCCATCACGGCCTTTATCGCTTGCCGCGGTGGCGTTCGGGTGTCTAATAGATGACCAAATTATGGCGAGATGGAGGGTCATGTGAACGAGTTTGCGCGTTACCTCATGGAAAACGCAATCATCGACTTCCAGGGCGGAATCACGATTGATGAAGTCCGGAAATTCTTACGCGACGAAGACAGCCGCGAGTCGAGGTCCCTCCTGTCGCGCCTGATCGAGGACAAGGGTCTGGATGACTTGATGGTAACCATTGCCGACTGTCTGAAGGAATACATCCGAACGGGAATCAATGAGGACATCGTTCGGGCCCAGCTCAACAGCTACAGCGATTCGTAGCTCGCGGCATCGCTCCAGAATCTCTGCTAGGATCGGCTTCCTCATGCGCTGGATGGCACTGTGCGTTTCGTTCGCTGTCGCGTTGGTCGGCTGTGAACGGTCAACCGAAGCCGACAGCGGCTCGAAACGCGGCTCCGCGGAGGTCAAGCCCGCTTCTGGTTCCTCGAAAGAGCCGATTCGGAGTCTGCCGCAAGTCGACACGAGCGCCCTCGACGGCTTCAGCGAGGGCATCTGGATCGACATGGTCAACGAGCTTTTGTCGCCCTGTGGCGAGCCGGTGAGCGTGGCTCGCTGCATCGTGGAGAGCAGGAAGTGCAAACGGTGCGTGCCGGCGGCGCGGTACGTCGCGCGGCTCGTAGATGACGGCTATTCGCGCGACGAGATCCGCGACGTCTACCGAGTCCGCTACAGCGACGACACCAAGATCGACAATCTGACATCCCACGATTCGCCATTGCGAGGCTCGCCCATGGCGCCGGTGACGCTCTATGAGTTCAGCGATTTTCAGTGCCCGCACTGCAAGATGACCGCCCCGATGCTCAAGAAAATCGTCGAAGAGTCGAATGGCAAGGTGAAGCTGATCTTCAAACAGTACCCGCTTCCCATGCATCCCAAGGCGCGCGAGGCCTCCAAGGCCACCATCGCCGCCCACAAACAAGGGAAGTTTTGGGAGATGCACGACCTGCTCTTCGAGAAGCAGGACGAGCTGCAGGCGGCCAACCTCGACGACTACGCCAGGCAAATCGGCCTCGATATGAAGCGCTTCAAGGCCGACATGAAGTCCAAAGCAACGGATGAGAAAATCGCTGCGGACCGTGCAGAAGGTGAAGGGGCAGGCGTCGACTCGACCCCGTCGATCTACGTGAACGATCGCCGTTTCGTCTTCCCACCGGAGCAGCTCGGTGCGTACCTCCGTGAAGAGCTCGACCAGTGAGGTGCTGGCGCGCCGTTTGCGGGATCGCGCTCGTCCTGGCTTTCGCGTCGACTGCTAGCGCACTGACTCTCGGTGATGCCCCGCCGGCCATCGACGTGCCCGATCGAGCCGGGAACAAGGTCGATCTGAACGAGCTCAAAGGGAAGGTCGTGGTCATCGACTTCTGGGCGTCGTGGTGCGGCCCGTGCAGGCAGGAGATGCCGATCCTCGAGGCGCTGCACAAGAAGTACGCCAAGCAGGGCCTCGTGCTCATCGGGATCAACATCGACAGCAACTCGAAAAAGATGGACAACTTCTTGAAGGGCACGCCAGCAAGCTTCCGCATCGTCCACGACCGCAAGCTTGCCGTTGCTGCCAAGTACGAGCCCGGCACGATGCCATCCTCTTACTTCGTCGGAAGAGACGGGAAGATTCGATACGTCCACGAGGGATTCCGACGGAGGGACGCTGCCGAGCTCGAGGAGCGGATCAAACAGTTGCTAGCCGAAGCGGCCAATTAGCCGCGGTGCGGCGCGGCGGCCGCTTTGGGCGTCGATGCGCCGCGCGCGACGAAGGCGCTCAACTGTTGGGTCACGTAGTCGACGATTTCGCAGTCGGCTTCGCTGAAGATTTTGCCGGCTAGGCCGTTGGCGAGTTGTAGGACGCCGAACATTCGGCCTCGATGGATCAGCGGCCGGTACAAGAGCCCCCGCACGTCGAGGCCGGGGACGCCGTCGATGCTTTCGTCGTATCGCGGATCGGCTGCGGCGTCGGCGAGCACCAGGACGGCGTGCTCCGCGAGCTCGCTCGCAGCAGCTAGGAGGCCGGAAGACGACGGGAGTGCCTGCCCCTGCCGGGCTCGGGCGCCGGTGCCCCGGGCCGCCACGACTCGGAACTCATCGGTGTTGATGTCCAAGAGGAACGCTGCCGTCGCTTCTGAGGGCACGAGCTCTTCGAGGAGGTGTACCGCGAACTCGAGCGCCTCGGCGCGGTTCTTCAGGAACAAGAGGTCTTGGCAGGCCTCGAACGCGATGGCCAGACGGTCCTCCGTCGGGGGCGGTGGCACGCTGCTGATTCTCGGCGCCTCCGAGTGCCGCGTTTCGTCTTCCAGTGGGAACTCGATCTCGATGCTCTTGTTCCAATCCTTCCATTCGATTCGCACGACAGGCGCGTGCTCTGGGGTGCGCTTCCAGATATGATCGAACAGCTCGATACGGATGAACTTTGCGCCGCGCTTCTGGCCGATCTCTTCTTGTACGCGGCGCAGGAGCTTGGTGGCGAGCTTCTCCCCGGTGCCTGCTTGCAGAGGGACAGGCACGGCGTACATGCGTTCGCGAAAATGGATCGGGCTCGAGCTCGTCGGTTTCTCGTCGCGCGAGGCCAGGAGGATCAGCTTGTTCTCGACCGTGGCGGGCGGGGGGCTGGTCGGTCGCGGCACACTCGAGCGGCGTTCCCGGACAGCTACGGGCGCGGGCGGCGGCTGATCTTTCGTTGGGGTTGGGGCTGGGGCGGGTGCCTCCGCTGGCACGATTTGATACCGTCGGCGCTCCCGCGCGTCCTGAATCGTTACCGTTCCGTTGGGGTTAACATTGCAGCTTGCGCCGGCAGGTACACCGCCCGACTCGCCAATCTTCGCGCGACCCGCTTGCAGAGCGCCGGGCCATGACGGCGCCTCGACGGTGCCCAAGAACAGCGGGTCCGACGCGCCGAGTCGACAGATTTCGACTTTCCAATACTTCGTAGCCACGTGGTCCCGTTACAGCGTCCGGCTATGATAACCGGGATCCCGCGTGAAGTCGCGTCTCCGGCTGGCACTGCTGGGGTCGCCGTTGTAGGAATCGGCGGTGTGGATTCTGGTTATTGGCCGCGAGGGGCTCGAAGAGCGGGAGGAGAGCGCTGTTGCGTGCCTTCACGAGCTCGGCTGTGATGTCCAAACTGCCAACCTTTGGGATCGGCTGGAGACTGAGGAGCTGATCAGTAATCCGCCGACCGTCGTCCTGATCGAGGCCGGGGACGAAGCTGACGCAGGACGAGCCGCCCTGGTCCGTGTGCGCGCCGCCGAGACCCTAAAAGACGTGCCCGTCCTGATCGGCGTCACCCTCAACGCCCTTTCGCGGCTGGACGCGGGCGACGGGTTCGATGACTTCGCGCTGATGCCCTATGTGCCCCCAGAGCTCTACATGCGCATCCGCCGCGTCGAATGGACGCGGAGTGACTTCGCTCAGCAGGAGCGAATCAAGATGGGCCCGCTCTGCATCGACCTAGCCGCCCACGAGGTCACCGTCGAGGGTCGTCCGCGGCAGCTTACCCATCAGGAGTTCGCGCTTCTCAGCTTCCTCTGCCAAAACCGCGGCCGCGTGTTCTCGCGCCAGCAGCTCCTCGAGCGCGTTTGGGGCGTCGACTATTACGGGAGCAGCCGCACCGTGGACATTCACGTTCGGCGCCTTCGAATGAAGCTCGGCCATTCCGTGAACAACCTAGAGACGGTGCGCGGTGTTGGTTACAAGATGAAGGAGCCGTGATGCTTCCCCCGCTTGCGATTTCGACAGGTGATCCGGCGGGCGTCGGGCCCTGTGGTCACGGCGGCGGCGTTGGCTCAGTGTTTGGGCACCGATCGGGCGCTGGTCTATGGCGACGCGGCGTGGATGGAGCGCGCCTTTCAACGGTACGGTTTCGAGGCGTTCAAGCGGATCGACGCGGCGGCCGCAGGGACCCTCGGCGCAGGTGAAGTGGGGCTGGTGCAAGTGGCCGACTGGCCGCTGTCCATGGTCCAGGCAAGGGCGCCCACCATCGCGGGGGGGGGTGTGCAGTACGAGGCACTCGAGGCGGCATGTGATGCCGCAATCACGGGTGCCGCGCGTGCCATTGTTACGGGCCCGGTCAGCAAAGAGGCGGTCAGCCTCTCGGGCGTGGAGTTTCGCGGGCAAACCGAGCACCTTGCCAGGCGTGCCGGGTGTTCACGTCGAGAATGTGACCATGATGTTCCTCGGCCCGCGGCTCAAGGTCGCCCTGGTCGCGACCCACTGGCCGATCAAGCGTGTGCCCTCGACGGTGACGCGGGAGCACATCGACCGAACGGTTCGCCACTTGACCGACGCGCTGACTCGATGGCTGCCCGATGCGAAGCCGCTTCGAATTCAGGTCACCGGGCTCAACCCCCATGCCGGGGAGGGCGGCCTTCTCGGGAGTGAAGAGGAGACCATCATCGGTCCTGCGCTCGACGATCTTCGCGAAGAGGCATCGTATTCGAGCGGAGAAGTGGAGATCCACGGTCCGACGCCGGCGGAGGCTGCGTTCCGCTACGCTGCCGATGGTCGCGCCCACGGCGTCGTCGCGATGTTTCACGACCAGGCCACCATTCCGTCCAAGATTCTCGATTGGGGTGAGGCGGTGAACGTGACGTGGGGGACTCCCGTTCGTCCGCACCAGTGTCGATCACGGTGTCGCGTACGACGCTGCGGCCGACGGCACAGCCTCCGAGAGCGGGATGATCGCGGCGATCCGTGCTGCGCAACGCCTGGCCGGCGGGACGCGGGAATGACGGCAGACATCGTCATCCGAGGAGCCCGCGAGCACAACTTGAAGAACGTAACGGTGAGCCTTCCGAGAGGGAGGTTGACCGTAGTCACTGGGCCAAGCGGAAGCGGGAAGTCGAGCTTGGTCTTCGACACCTTGTACGCCGAGGGTCAGCGGCGGTACGTCGAATCGTTGAGCGGCCACGCGCGGCGTGTCCTCACCAAGCTGAGACGCCCGGACGTCGACGTCATCGAAGGGCTTTGCCCTGCCATCGCCGTCCGAGAGCACGCGCCCTCTCGTAATCCACGTTCGACCGTCGGTACGTTGACAGAAGTTGGCGACTACATGCGGGTGCTATTCTCCACGGTAGGCGACGTCCATTGCCCGGTCTGCGGCGAGCGTTTGACGGCGCACTCCGTCGCGGAGGTGGCACAAGAGGCCCTGCGCCTCGCGGAAGGCACCCGGTTTTCGGTCCTGGCTCCGGTGGTCCGTGCGGGGTCAGACATTCCACAGAGGTTCGTCGCCGACTTGCGTGGCAAAGGCTTCGTGCGGTTGCGTGTGAACGATGCTGCGGTCGATCTCGAAGATCTCGGGACGCTGCCCGCTGGCGCTTCGGTTGACGTGGTGATCGACCGCCTGTCGGTGAGAGAGGGTATCGGCTCGCGTCTCGCCGAGGCGGTCGAGCTTGGATACCAGTTGAGTGACGGCGTCGCCGAGCTCCGTGAGCAAGAGGGTACGCGGCATCGCTTCTCGGAAGGCTACGCTTGTTTTGAGGGGCACGCCTCGATTCCCAAGGTCAGCCCCCAGCTGTTCTCGTTCAACACGCCGCTCGGTGCCTGCACGCGGTGCGACGGCCTCGGGCGAACTCGTCGGTTCACGGAAGAGCTGGCGATCACCGACCCGAGTCTTTCGCTGCGCCGAGGCGCAGTGACGGCCTGGGGGAAGCCGAACCTCGCGTACTCCCGATCGATGCTGGAGAAGATCGGCGCGGCCGGGGTGGATCTGGACGCGCCCTTCGAGAAGCTTTCTGCGAAGCAGCGACGTGTTGCACTCGAAGGGGGCGGAGGATTCGAAGGCATCTTGCCGGGACTCGAGCGACGGGCGCAAGAGCACGCGCGTCGCAAGCCGGCCGCAGCCGGCGCCGAAGAACGAGTGCTCGAGTTCCTCGACGAAGAGCTCGGACAGTTTGCGCGGATGGAGACGTGTCGGGACTGCGGCGGCTCACGTCTCAATGAGGACGCGCGCTCGGTTCGCGTCGATGGTCGGGCGATCAGTGAGGTGAGCGCGCTCGACCTGAGCGCCCTCGGGGAGTGGCTCGCCGGGATCCGAGTCTCCCAGCAACGCGAAGCGGCTGTGCGGCCATTGCTTCAATCGATTGGCGACCGCCTTGCGTTCCTTCAGCAGGTGGGGCTCGGGTACCTCAGCCTCGACCGTAGCGCCGCGACCATGTCTGCCGGCGAGGCGCAGCGTGTTCATCTCGCGACGCAGTTGGGTGCCCGTCTTTCGGGCGTGCTCTACGTGCTCGATGAGCCGACCGCGGGCCTGCATCCGTCCGATGCCACCCAACTACTGACCACTCTCGATACCCTTCGCGAGCTAGGCAACACCCTCGTGGTTGTCGAGCATGATGAGCAAACGATGCGCGCCGCCGATCACTTGGTCGAGATGGGGCCGGGGGCTGGGGAGCACGGAGGTAGCGTAGTCGCCGAGGGCGACATCGAGACGTTTCTAGCCAACGAAGAATCGCTGACTGGCGCGTATCTATCGGGGCGCAGGAGCATTGCGGTGCCGGAGCAACGACGGGAGGGCGCGGGCTCGGTGCGCCTGCGGGTCGCGGAGCTTCACAATCTGCGCGACGTTCACGCCGAGTTTCCGCTGCGCTCCCTGTGCGCGGTGACGGGCGTGAGTGGTAGCGGCAAGAGCTCGCTCATCGTCGATGCGCTCTTACCCGCGGTTCGGGCGAAGCTGGGACTGACCGCGGAGGTGCCGCCTGGCGTTAGCGTCGATGGGGGTCAGGGGCTGGCTCGGGTGTCGTTCGTCGATGCCACACCGATCGGACGCAGCCCGCGCTCGAATCCGGCCACGTATCTCGGCTTGCTCGGACCCCTGCGAGAGCTTTTCGCCGGCCTGCCCGAGGCGCGCGCGCGCGGCTACCGTGCCGGCCGTTTCAGCTTCAACGTCAAAGGCGGCCGATGCGAGGCTTGCAAAGGCGAGGGCGTCCAGCGGATCGCCATGCAGCTTTTGCCCGACGCGGAGGTCGAATGCGAGGTCTGTGGTGGCCGCCGCTACAACGACGAGACCCTGCAGGTCCGTTATCGTGGATTGAACATCGCCGAGGTCCTGGCGCTCCCCGTCGAAGAGGCCCACGCACTGTTCGAAGCGGTGCCCGCCGTACGCACCCGGCTCGACGCCCTACGGCGCGTAGGCCTCGGCTACCTCGCCCTCGGTCGCCGCTCGACGACGCTGAGCAGCGGTGAGGCCCAACGCATCAAGCTCGCCCGCGACCTCGCCCAACCCGCGCGCAAGCCGACCCTCTACATCTTCGATGAGCCCACCCGCGGCCTGCACTTCGTCGACGTCGAACAGCTGATCGCAATCTTCCATCAGCTCGTCGAAGACGGCCACACGGTGATCGCCGTCGAACATCAATTCGACGTGATCCGCAACGCGGACTACGTGCTCGACATGGGGCCCAGGGTCCGGGACCGGACGGGGGAAGGGTGGTGGCCGCGGGGACGCCAGAGCAAGTGCGGGCGAGCGGGTCGGCGACTGCGGCGTACATCTAGCCCTGCTAGAGCCCGATAGCGTGCCAAGCCTTATCCCCGAAGTGAAACCAACGGTTGACGCGTTCACCATCGAAATGAAATCGGAGGTTCGGTCCCGAGATCGGAGGGCTCACCGCCTTCGGTCGAAGCGCAGCAAGGCAAGAACCGCCCTCGTGCCGCACGCTCTTGTAGACGATGCCATTGGATCCCGTCTCGCGGAGCTCACGCGCTAGCCCTTGGGCGACGCGGTAGTCGTTCGGATCGTGGGCCTTACGAAATCCGCGCCGAATGTCGTGAAAGCGTGCGTCGATCGCGGCGACCAGCGCACGCAGCTCCATCGTGGTGCCCAGAGGCTCCTCCGTTCGTGCGAAGAAGAGCCCGACATGATGGGCCTTTTCATGCACGGCGGTCACCAACGACTGGGCGCAATAGTAGACACCCCAACCTCCGTCGCTAAACCGCGACGGCCAACCGATATGCGTGAAGGGGTGCCATGACCCATGACGCGCCCACGCCGCTCACACGCTCCTCTGGTGGAACCAATGAGATTTCGCCGGCCTCCTGACGCACGCGTGGATTGGTGAGAGTCTCGAGCTCGATCAGGCTTTCCCAGTCGTCGGGATCCGCAATGCGCTCAAAAAGGTCGATCGGCGGAAAGCGCGCATTGATGACGCGATAGCTCCTGGCCCATCGAATACGACGCTTTGGAGGACGCTCAGCCACGCTAGCCGCGAACGAAGTCGAGGTACTGGCGCACGTGAGCCAGGTCGACGACGCGACCCCCCAGGGCGTGCTCGAGGGCAGACTGCCCACCAAAGGCTGCGTTCGGCCTCTTCATCCACGCGTCGGCCTGGCCGGGATTGGAAAACAGCAGTTGGAGCGCTTTGTACGTGCCCAGCAGGTAGCTCACCCGCTCCAACGTGTCGTGCGAAAGCTTTCCCCCCTCACCCTTCTTCCAAGCGTAGAACGTCGTCCGGCTGGGTCTTCCGAGAAGCACCTGAGCCTCGGAGTCCCGAACCTCCCAGGCATCCATGATGCGAAAGAACCCTCGTTTCACCGCATCGTGGTCGATGACCCCAGGCGTCGGATCAGGTTCCCTGGCCGCTTCGGCAGGCATAGTTCATATATGTACTGTTTATCTTAAATTGTCAAGATCCGAACTTCTCGATGGCGTATCAAAGTCGATGAGGCCGCACGACCTGTGCTTTTCCCCCTGTGTTAGGGAAGCACGCACGTGCAGCGGCAGCCTTACCCGCTCGCGTTCAGCGATCGACTAAAGGCATCCCCAACGGTCACGCAGGCCTCGCGCACTTCGAGCTCGCCGCCGACCAAGATCGCCAGCGGGTTCACCTCCACCGCTTCGATCTCCCCGCGCCATTGGTGCACGAATGCCGCCAATCGCATCAGGACGTCGCCGATGGCAGTTACCGCTTGGCTTCGCTCCGGCGTCGTACCCTGCAGGAGCAGCGAGCTGCCGCGTAGTCGGAGCAGTACTCGTTCGAGGGCTTTTGCGGTGGCGGGAAGGACGGTTTGTGTCGTGTCGCCCGACGCCCGTCCATGCGGATCCGCGAACCCGATCTCGGCGAGCACCGGTCCGGCCGCCAAAGGCTCCATCCGGACGCGCAGTAGGGTGCGGGCCATTGTCGATGCGCTCACCGTGACTCCGAGCAGCCGCGCGTCCTCCGAGCGATTCTTGGCAACCGCCATGATCTGGCGGTATGCATCCCGAGCTTGGCCGGCGGAAAAGACTTCGGCGGCGAGGTCCGGGTGGTCCCATAACCTGAGATCGGGCGACGCCAGAGCGACACGCACCGGGAAACCGATCCGAGCGGCCTCGGACGCCGCGCGTGACGGCGTGGCGCAAAGCTCCTCGATCGGGAGGGGCACATCGTAGGGCTGGAGGGCGGCCTTGCTGGCCGGATCCGATAGCGCCCGCTTGGGCCCGAGGATCACTTCGAGGACCGCGTCGGCTTCGACTCCCTCGACCACCGGCACCTTGGGACGTGACGCATCCTGCGATGCACGCATTGCACGCAGTGCGGCAGCTACGTCGCGAGGGGGCCCGATGGGCCTGCTCTTTTTGCCTTCGCACTCGTGTGCGATCAGGCCTCCGTCGATGCGGACGAACCTTCCGTCGCTGCGATGGCTCACGCTGTCGCCCAGCCTCACCCGGTCGACGGCGGGAAGCTCCTTGGTCGTGGCAGCCCAGGGCCGCTCGATCGCAAGCTCCAACAAGGCAGCCACTGCCGCCAGGGGGCCGGTCTCGTGGACCGCCGGCAAACCTAGGTCATGGAGCAAACCCAGAGGCTGCGGGCCGATGACCGCGACGGGGATCTTTTGCTTTTGAGCTCGCATCGCCTCCGACAGCCGGACTACCGCATTTGCCGTCAGCGGTTCCTCGACGGCCAGGCCTGCCAGGCTGCCCCCGTTCAGTGCCTCGATCGCCCCTTCCCAGGGACAGTCGTGCACCTCGGGCTTTACGGACAGACCGATGCGCTCGGCGTCGCGGGCCACATCGACCGCCAGCTCGGGGCAGTCACAGAAAATGCTCCAGGCTTTCGGCATTGCCGTGACACGAAGGATACTCTCCGCGCGGCTCTCCGCCCACTTCCTCGAATCCGGACCCCTACGGGAATTGTCGTGTGTGGTCCTGGGGCTCGATCCCAAACATCGGATCAGTTGGAGCTTTACCGCGACGCGAGCTTGACGCCCCGAACAGCACGGTGATAATCCGGGCTCGGCCGGTGTAACCCCTCTTATCAAAAGGGGGAATCAGCCGGTGGGGGTCATTCTGAGGAGAGTCGCGACATGCGCCTAAAGCTGATTGCGGGCAACCTCGCCATCGTTCTGCTGGTGGGGTTGGGGTCGTATCTCGTCGTGCGTACCCAACTCCGGACGGAGCTCTCTAGGCGGCTCGAGGAAGGTATCGGAGACGATTCCGAGCTTTTCGCCAGGTCGTGGCGCGCCGATGGCGCCCGGTTGGCGGAGGGGGTCTCGAGCCGGGTGGCGAGCAAGTCCGTCAGGAACGTGTTCACGGCCTCTGGCGAAACCAAGCGGCGGGGCCGAGCGTTTGAGGCGGCGCAGGGTGTCTCCAAATGGTTCCAGGACCCAGCCCGAGGGCGCCGGGAGCGTCCGCACATCGTGGCCGTCATCGACGAGACCGGCCGTGTCATCGCCCGCGACACCGACCCCAACCGCATGTTTGGTGAGCCGCTCCTCAATCAGGTTCCTGTCCTTCGAACGGTGCTCACCCGTGGAGCGCCTCGGTACGGCGTTTGGCATCACCAGGGCAAGCTCCTCCAAGTCGGTATCGCGGCCGTGCGCAACGATCACGGCGGCGTCGTCGGGGCCCTGCTGGTTGGCTACGACCTCTCCAATGGTTTTGCCAAGCAGGAAGCCAGGCTAGTCGGGCACGACCTACTGTTCATCATGGCGGAGCGAATCTACAGCACGTCGACGTCTGTCGGGGTCCGTGACGCGCTGCAGGCATCCCTCTACTCGCCGCCATTGGCCAACAGCACCAAGGCCGCCCTTCAGGGCAAACCGACGCTTCCCTGGACCGCGACGCTTGCCGGTGACGAGTACGTTGGGATGACCGCTACGCTACCGATGGCCCGGGGCGTCGAGGCCGGATACGTCGTGCTGGCCAACCATGGCGAACACACGGCGCTCGCCGGCGTCGCCAACATGATCCTCTGGTTCATGCTGCTGGGGCTCCTCGGTGTGGCGATCTACGGCTTGATCATCGCCAACAACATCATGGAGCCGATCGAGCAGATGGAAGACGACATCCTCGCGGTCATCAACGGCCGGGGCGATGTTCGTCTCGAGGTAGAGACCGTCGAGCTCGGGGGCCTGTCGTATCGGGTGAACCAGCTCATCAATTTGTTTACAGGCGTCGCCGAGGAAGACGACGACGGCAGGGCGGTGACGAGCAGTGGGGGCTGGGAAGCGGTGAGCGCCACAGGCCCAGACCCGGGGTCGAGGCCGAGCTCCGCCGGCCCGATCGAAAGCGACGACCCACACGCGGCGGCCCTCGCGGCACTTCCCGAACCCCAATATTACGCGTTGCTCTTCCAGGACTACGTCGCCGCGAAGCAGTCCGTGGGCGAGGATGTGTCGAACATTCCGCAAGAGCGCTTCATCCAGCGGATCAAGGGCAACGCCGCGCACCTGCAGCAGAAGCATGGCGCGCAAATGGTGCGCTTCGAAGTCGAGACCATCGGGGGCCAGGTGAATCTGAAGCCGGTGATCATCCACTAGGCCCACGGGTTCGGCCCCCAGGGGGCATCCCGTTGCGCCGCCCACCAGTTCAGCCTAGTTGAGACCCGTCATGGGGCTTTTCGACGTGTTCAAAGGCGGTGGTAGCGGGCTTGCGAAGCACATCACACGCGTTGCCAACAAACGCGCTCAGCAGCACGAGCGTTCGGAGTCGATTCAGGTGCTCGCGAGCGATGGGTCCGAGGAAGCGCTGCGCGGGCTGCTGACTCGGTTCAACCTTCGCGTGGATCCGAGCATCACCGATGGCGAAGAAAAGAACGCGGCGTTCCTCGGTGTCGTGCAGAACGGCGAAGCCGCCCTCGGGCCCGTCCGCGACTTTCTCGCGTCCTCCGACACACTGGCTTGGCCGCTCAAGATTCTGAAAGAGATCCAGAGCGAGGAAGAAGTCACCACCATCCTGCTCGAGCTGCTCTCTACGATGCACACCGAGTACGAGCGCGACCCTCAAAAGAAGGTCGATGTCATCGCCAGCTTCGAGGAACGCAAGGACCCGCGGATCGTCGACGCGGTCACCCGATTCTTGGAAGACATGAACGAAACGGTTCGCTTCTACGTGGTCGGCGCCATCCTCACCCAAGACGAAGCCGACACAGCGCTCGACGCAATGACAGCGGCGTTCATCACAGAAGAAAGCGTCCGCGTGCGAATCCGCATGCTCGACGGCTACATCGAGCGGAGCTGGACCCTCGGCGCCGTGAAAGACGAGGCGTCGAAGAAAATGCCGACCGGCTACACGCTAGGCAAAAAGGGCGAAGTCCGAAAAAAGTAAGGGCCCGTCGCGAGCCGTTCTCCGGTGATGCAGTCTCCTATTCGGACTCAGTCGGTGGTCTTGGTCTTCGGTGGCAACACGAAGATCAAGCCGACGGTGAACATGCTGTTGAACTGCTTCAGGCGGTCGTTGCTGTCGATTTGGCCGTCGTTGTTGTTGTCGGTACCGCCGGTGTTGTACTTGAACGGGATACCGCGCCATCGGAAGGAGATTCCCAGGAAGTCTTGAAAGAAGGCGCTGAAGGCGACGCCGAACGACGGGGCGACAGCTGTGCGCTTCGAGCGCGAGGTTTGGCTGCCCAAGCAGCCAGGATCGATACTTGGGTCTCCCTCGATTTGGCACTCGCTGACGTCCCCCGGGGATGGTAGCCCGACGGCGTTTGCGCGCTCTTCGATGCCCACGAAAGCCGCGCCTACGAAGAAGTCTAGGTCTGCATCGAAGAAGACTTTCTGGAACATCGCGAGCTTGCCGCGGAAGGGCACGAAGTGGAGCTCAACGCCCGACCACCAGTTGACCCGCCCGGTTTGCTCGCTGAAATTCTGCCTGTCCGGCAAGTCCAAGCGGTTCGCGTTGGTCGTGACGCCCTTGTCTCGAACCTCTTTGGCGAGGTTGGTGTCGAGCTTCCCGACGGTGTAGCCGCCCCATCCCCCGATGCCGAGCCAATCCAGGAAGTGGAATCGCGCCTCGGCGCCGACGATGAGCGATCGTGCGTACTCATCGCCGATGGTGAACGCGAAGAACGGTTCCACGTGGAGGCGCATGCCGCGCCAGATTCGGAGCTTTTTGACGGCGGGAGCTCCAGCTAGCGGCCCGCTCACCTGGACGTCCTGCGCACCCACCGAGCTCACGCTGCTATGCAGCCCATCGCCCAACAGGAGGCACATGGCCAAGGCCGCCACCAGGCTGATTCGCGAAAGCGTCTGTTGTGCGAGCATCATCATTTCGGTAGCCGATATTCGAATTTGACCGGTAGGAAGAGCGTGAAGCCAATTTGGATCGACGTGTTGGCGACGAACGTCGAGTCCGATTGGAGCCAGGTCGCAGGATCGCTGCGGCCCGCGCCCTCGGGCGCCACATCGACGTTCTCAAACTGATCCGGCCACATGTAGGCTCGGAACTCCGTAAAGAACGTCAGATAACGTGTCAGGAAGATGCGCAAGCCGATACCCACGTTGAATGCCACGTTGGTCTGCCAATCGAAGCTTCGCACCGCCGGATCGAACACCGGGATCGGTTGGGTTCGCATGAAGCCCACGCCACCGATGAGATACGAGTCCCATTGGAAGATCTTCTTCCGCACCTTGAACTTCCCGTAGAACGGGACGTAGCTGAAGTTCACCCACAACCCCATCTGCCAGTCGTTGATCGGAACGCCGAGTCGAAACTGGTTCTGGATGCGCGGGATGATGTTGGTGCCGCGCTCGAGCGGGTTGGTTCCCCAGTCGTACCAAATGAAGTTTAACCCCAGTGCCAAGACGTTGGTGAACCAGTAGTTCATCGCCAGTCCGAGCCCGTAGTGCTTGAGGTACGGGTCGTTCAGCGTGATCGCCACCGACGGTGCGAGCTCGAGCCGCTTCAGGCGAAGCGCGTAAATCTGTTGGACGGCGTAGATCTCCTCGGCTATCGCCTCGCGCTGAGGCGCCGGCTCGGCCGGACCGTCCGCAGCGTCGCCGTCGCCGGCAGCGAGCTCTTCGATGAGATCGCCTTGGCTCTCGGACTGCTTGGCCGGTTGGGCTTCCTCCTCATCGACCTCGTCGAGGGAGAACTCCATCTGGGCCTGGGTCGCCGCCGGAAACGCTGTCAGAAGCGCCGCCATCAGTAGCGCAATCCCCCCAAAATCTCGCATCGGCCTCTGGCCTTCCCCCCTGAGCGCCCCGGCCCCCACCGTGGCAACTCGCTGAAATTACGTAGCAAGTGTCCGTTTCCACTCGGACGACAAGACTATACCATGGCGTTTATCGCAGTACCAAATCCGGTAGCGATTTTCGACGTAGTGGCGCTGGGTTAGCTGGCGTTGGCGGCGTCTTCGCCGGGCTCTAGCGCCTCCGGGGACTCGAAAAGAGCCTGCAGAAACGCTTCGGCGCTGAACGGCTTCAGATCTTCGACCCTTTCGCCGACGCCGATGAACTCGATCGGGACGTGATGCTGGTCGACGATTCCGAGGATGACTCCGCCCTTGGCGGTCCCGTCGAGCTTGGTGAGCACGATGCCGGTGAGCGGAAGCGCGTCCTTGAATAGCTGCGTTTGTTGAATCGCGTTCTGTCCCGTGGTGGCGTCGAGTACGAGCAAGACGTGGTCGGCCGGGCGGCCAAGCGCCTTCTCGACCGTGCGCCCAAGCTTCTTGAGCTCGTCCATCAACGGCACCTTCGTGTGAAGGCGTCCTGCGGTGTCGGCGATCACGATGTCGATTCCGTCGGCCTTGGCTTTCTCGATCGCGTCAAAGATCACGGAGCCAGGATCCGCGCGGTCCTTGCCTTTGATGACCTCGCACCCGACGCGTCGTCCCCACACTTCGAGCTGCGTCACAGCGGCCGCGCGGAAGGTGTCGCCGGCGCCCAACAGCAAGGTCTTGCCCTGGCGGTCGAAGCGACTTGCCAGCTTGCCGATCGTGGTGGTCTTGCCCACGCCGTTTACGCCGACGACCAAGATGACGGTCGGGGTCTGATCGATGGCGAGCCCTTGGCCGCTCGAGGCAAGAATGCTCCCCGCCTCTTCGCGAATCGCCGCCCACGCATCCTCAGCGGACGACAGCTGGCCATCGTTCATTTGCGTTCGCAGCGCTTCGAGGATGCGCTGAGTGGTGTGGACCCCAACGTCTGCTGTAATCAGCACTTCCTCGACTTCATCCAGGATCGAGACGTCGAGCTCACGATCGCGTCCAAACACCCCGGCGAGGCGCGAGATTAGGTTGCCGCGAGTCGATTTGAGCCCGCTCCGGAACGCGCCGAGATCGGCGGGCGGGGCAGGGGGCGGGGGGGCCGGCGGCACCAAATCTTCCAGCTGGATAGGTTGTGTCGGTTCGGCTCGCGCCTCCGGCTCGATTTTGGGGCGCTCTTCGGCGAGCGCCTCGGGCGGCGGTGGCGGCGGCTCTCGAGGGAGCTCCTTTGGCTTCCTACCTCGGACGAGCCCGATAATTATGCCGATGACGATCAATGCGGCAACAGCCGCGATCGCCCCAAGCACGGTTGGGTTACTTAAATCCAATGACTCCATTCGACCTCTATCATCCCCCCGATGGCCGTTGGGACCGACGCAATATAGAGAGGCGGACACGGGGCAGTCAACGCGGCTGTCACCGCGGAATCGGTTGCCGTTGCGTCCCCCCACCTGTGATACTGAAAACGTAGGGGAAGGGCGGGGACTGTTGAGGGGGCACATCGGCCAATGGCATGGCTGGCGAGTACTGGTCGCCATCACGCTCCTTTTTGCGAGCACGGCGCAGGCCGACGCGCGCCAGGACTACCTGTTGCGCTTGCTCCGCAATTCGAGCGCATTTCGCGTTCGGGCACAGGCGGCCCTGTCGATCGGGCAGCTCGAGTCGACCCGGAAGTCGGTCGCAGCCCTCGAGCGCGCGGTCCGCGACAAGCACCCCGCGGTGCGTGTGTCAGCGATCGTTTCGTTGCGGCGGCTGGGCGCAAAGGACTCGCTTCCGGTCGTGGAGAGGGCGGTCAGGGACAAGAACAAGGCCGTCCGCCGAGCCGCCGTCGAGGCGGCAGCCCAGCTGAGTGCCATTGGCGAACGAGAGCGAGGGCCCGGCGAGCCGCGGTACTTGGTGGCGGTCGGCATGCCGGGTGCCAAAGCGGAGCGGGTTTCTCGGCAGATGCTGTTCGATGCCCGGATCTTCCTTTCGGAGCAGTTACTGGCGCTCGACGGGCGTGGAGCTCGCCCCTGACGACCTGAGCCCCCGCCGACGCCAGGCGGGAGATCGCGCAGCGGGGACTCCACGGGTACTATCTCGAGAGCTCGGTCGTGACCCTCGAACCGAAGGGGTCCAGGGTGAGGGCCGTCGTTTCGATCATCGTTCTGTCCTATCCGGCGCGCGACATGCGCGGAATGTTGCGCGGCGCGGCGACGGCGTCCGGCCGCTACAGCGCCGGCACCGCGGAGCAAGCAGTTCAAGGCGCCTTCGTGGGCGCCCTCCGCCGCCTTCCCGTGGTGCTTGCGGCAGCCAAAGGGAAAGGAAGCCTTTGACCGGCGAAGAGTGATCGACGTAGGAAGTGAGAGACGCAATGGGCGATAAGACACAGCGCAGGGTGCGAAACTACCTGATCGATCGGCGCTTCCAATTGAAATACACCGGCATGGTGCTGTTGGTCACGGTGTCGGTGGCGGGAGGCCTCGGCTACATGGCGTACGGTTTCTCCCAAGGGCAGACCGAGGCGCTGACGATGCAGATCGCGACGCAGCTCGATCTCGATGCGGACACGGCGACCGACCTCGAGCAGTTTGCACTTCAAGAAGACCGCAAGATTCGCAATGCCATCGTCGCGGGCGTGCTCTTGCTGACACTGGCGTTGGGCCTCACCGGCATCATCGTGACCCACCGCGTGGTCGGGCCGGCGTACCGAATGAGGCGGCTCTTTCAACACGTTGCCAACGGCAAGTTCGAAGTCACGACCGGCATTCGAAAGGGAGACGAGCTCCAGGAGCTATTTCACTCGTTCGCAGACATGGTGGAGTCGCTGCGCGACCAGCGCGGCGAAGAGATCGCGCAGCTCGAGGAGACGTTGATCAAGATGGAAGCGGCGGGCGTGCAGTCGGCACACATCACGGAGCTGCGGGCGGTGCTGGAGCGGATTCGGAAGACGGTCGATTAAGAGCCGGGGCACGGGGCGCGGCGGGACGCGACACGCGTGCCGCGATTGAACACGCGAGCACTGGAACGGACGTACGTCGACTTCTACGCAGGAGGACGGCTCGGGATGGGCAGCACAGTGAATGGGTCGGCGCCTCGGCGTATGTCGACTTAAGGTGCCGGGCGACGGGGCTCCCATTCGCGAGCACGCCCGTCCCGAGCCGTCCTCCGGGGACTCAGTCGCACAACACAGTTGCTGGCGCTGGCACTGGCGCTGCTTGTTCGGGTAGGGTTCGGGCGGAGGCCGCCATGCGTGTATTGAAATTGAGCGCCCTAGTGCTTCTCGCTCTCGCCGTCGTCGTGATAGGCATCGGAGCGATGCTCCCGAAGGACTTCGCGGTCGAGCGATCGATCGAGATCAACGCATCGCCCGAGGCGGTGTTCGATGAAGTGAACTCGTTGAAAAAATGGGATGCGTGGTCTCCATGGATCGCCCGCGACCCTTCGCTTGCGAACACCCACTCGGGGCCCGACGCTGGGGTGGGCGCCATGGTGACTTGGACGAGCGAGGAGTCAGGCGACGGCAGGCAGACGATCACCTCAGCGAACGCCGACGCGAATCGAAACCGCCTCGACTTCGGTGACATGGGTCAGCCGAACGCCTACTGGACCTTCGAGCCGAGCGGCGAGGGCGTGCACGTGACCTGGGGCTGCACGGCACCACGCGGGCTGCTCGCGGCTACTTCGCAAGGATGATGGACGACTGGGTGGGAGCCGACTACGAGGACGGCCTGAGGCGGTTGAAGCAGGTGGTCGAAGCGATGCCGGTGGGGGAGTAGCGGGGCACAGCCAGGGCCAGACCAAGAGTAAAGCCTGTTATTCGAGCGTCGCGATTGGGAAAAACGAAGCGCAAATGCTG
>PVMK01156525.1_pt1 | contig 58889 bp, 53 predicted proteins | sample 1853481 | NCBI WGS metagenome assembly PVMK01 (sample SAMN08533507, study PRJNA380276) | Marine sediment metagenome, whole genome shotgun sequencing project.
ACTCGGCGCCTGCACAGGTTCTGCGCGTGCCATCGAATCGGGAAGAATGGCGTGCGCCACCCATACAAACAGCACGCCGAAGACAGCTCCGGTACTCAGACCACCCGACAGTGCCAGCACGGCGTCTGTCGACACTGTGCCGATTGAGGTCACGAGCGCCAGTCCGACCGTCGCGAATGCGCCGACCACCGGTGAACCGCCTCGGGCCGTGTAATAAAAGGTGTGATAGAGGGCAAGCCCCAACAGGAGGATGCCCACCATTCTCTGATTGAGCATGAACGGCAGAAATATCAGCCCCGCATAAATCGCAATGACGAATACGAGTACGAATTTGATACCAGCGCTTAGCTTGAGTGCCGGCAATGGCAGCGACAGGATAAACATCGTAAGCACTGGCGCAACGAATGACATCGGCCAATTGACGATCTGGGAGAAGAGCATCGACAGGGCGGTGCCAAGCGCCATTCGCAAGATGCGGACACTTGCGATACTCATGCGCGTTGCGTCGGCAGACTCAGTGCTGTCGATTACTGAGGTCCTGGAATCAGAAGGCATAAGTCAGAAGACTGGCGACTCTGATATATATTTTGCCGACGAAGTTGAAGAGCCAGTTCTCGCCCGTGTAAACGATGACCGAGGCCTGAGATCCAACGCGGATACCGAGTCTCTTGGACCCCTCTCCCAGGTGAAATTCAACCTGGACCGGGAAGCGCTGCGCATCACGTAGCCATTGGCGATCATTCTCGATGGTCGGCAGGTTGCCCAATGGCGCGGAATTTACGGCAACACCAAATCCGGTGCTTCGTACGCGGCCGGAAAAAACTCTGCCGGGCATGGAGTCGAAAAGGATTTCTACGCGATCGCCAGGGTCGATGTGTCCAAGATTGTTTTCCGTGAAGTCTGCTTGTACCCAGATATTGTGGATGGCGATAAACGTCATTAGTGGCGCGCCGGCTGCAGCAAAATTACCTCTGTCAATGCGTACATCGGTTAACAGGCCATCGTCTGGCGCCCGCACGGACGTCCACGACAAATTCAGTTGCGCCTGGTCCAGCGCCGCCTGCGCCTGCAATATGCGGAAGTTTTCCTCGCCCGCCTCACCGAGATCCTGAATGGCTCTCTCGAGATTCGCCTGCGACGCAGTCAATTGCGATTTGGCGACGCTGAGCCCTGCCACGGCCTGCTCCACGCGGCGAACTGAGATAGCACCGGGATCTTCCTCTTTGATCCGTTGCAAGCGAACAGCATCCTGCCTTGCACGAATTAGACCTGCTTCGGCCGCTGCGACCGAGGCACGGGCTGCGTCGACGTTGGCCGTCGAGGCACCGGTTGCCTGCCGTGCTGACTGAAGGTTCGCCTGTGCCGTCTCGACCGCTAACGCATATTGGTCCCGGTCTATTTGAAGAAGCTCCTGGTCGGCAGAAACATATTCATTGTTGGTGACCGCGACATCCGTAACGATGCCCGAGACCTGAGCTGCGACCGGCACGACGAGTGCATGCACGCGTGCCTGGTTCGTATAAGGAGTAACGCGATCCGATCTCAGGTACCAGAACATCAGCACGACGCAGGCGCCAAGAACGATTAGCGTCCATTTGCGAACGGGATCCATCGGCGCTTTGGAGGCAGTTTGCCGTGTCTCTTCTTCCGAGCTGTCGTCGTTGTTATTTTCGTCTGCCATTATTGCTTGCTTATGTTGCTGCGATCTGCTTCAAGTAACTCGCCCCAGTCTGTCCTTTCTTGCATTTCGATTTTTGTTGATTCATCGACGAAGGCGGCACTTCCGTCCTGCCAACCGCCTCCGAGCGCTTTGTAAACGGCGATGAGGCTTTGAATCGCAAAACCCTTGTTTTGTGCGTATCGCTGTTGTTGCCCGAATAAAGCCTGTTGCGCATCCAACACGCGTTGATAGTCGGCGAATCCTTCCTGGTAACGAATCATCGATAATTCTGTGGAGCGTCTGGCTGATTTCACCGTCTCTGTCAGTATGGCGTCTTGCTCCTGGCTGCCAATATACCCGGCCATCGCGTCTTCGACTTCGCGCGCTGCCTGAATAACTGACTCCCGATATTGCACCAACGCCTGTTGCAAGCGTGCATCCTGCACCCGTACATTGTTCTTGATGCGCCCGTAGTTAAGGAATGGCCAGACGAACGACGGCCCGACGGCGTAGGTCACGCTATCGGAGCGAAACAGCTCACCGATACCGCTATCTCCTGTCCGGGTCGTATTCGTATCGCCCGAAGCCGCCAGGCCCAGCGAACCACTGATGCTAAAACTCGGATACAAGCCGGCTTTGGCGACGCCGACCTGGGCATTCTGTGACATGGCCTGCAACTCCGCCCGTCGCACGTCGGGCCGCTGTCGCAACATGTCGGCGGGAACGCCGACCATGATTTGTTTTGGCACCTCGGGTATGAGGCCTTCACCCCCGAGGGCCTGTGACAAGTCGGCCGGTGGCAAACCGAGCAGAGTAGCCAGTGCATGATGTGACTGGCGCAAGGTTATCTCCAGGCTCGGTATCGTAGCCCGCGTGCTGAGTAATAAAGTCTGTGCCTGTTGTACGTCAAGCTCATTGCTTGCGCCGTGCCTGTAAAGCACTTCGACGATGTCGTAACTGCGCTCCTGCAGCACCAGGTTCTCCCGGGCAATGCGTAACTGTTCTTCAGTGGTGCGAATTACCACATAGATATCTGCGATCTGCGCGGTCAGCAATACGAGTGCGTCATCGTAACTGGCGATTGAAGCAAGCAGGTTTGCGTCGGCCGACTCGATGCCACGGCGGAATCGTCCCCAGAAGTCGAGTTCCCATGAAGCGCTGACGCCAAGGTTGTACTGTGTGTAACTGAGATCGGCAGCGGGGGAAAAATTCGCATTACTCTCGCTAAGTCCTAACGCCGTGGCGTCACCTGCCAGGACCTGAGCCTGCGGGTAGCGGTTGCCGAGCGCTATCCCTAAGGCTGCGCGAGCTTCCAGCACCCTCAGTCCGGCTATGCGGATATTGTTGTTGTTCTCGCGTGCGGCGCCGACCAGTTGATCGAGCACCGGATCATTCAGTATTCGCCCACCATTCGACCGAGTCCTGCGGGCGCAAACAGGAATGCTTCCTGCGTGTACCCGGACCATTGTTCATTCGACTCGGTCTCCGGGCGAACGAAATCCGGGCCCCACCGGTGCACAAGCCGACAACAACGCGGACGCCAGAACGAGAACCGTCCGGCAACTCTGGCGGTGTTTATTCATGGCCGATCGATCAGACGGCCTCAGCCTCTTCAGCGGGCTGCCGTGGATTATTCAATTCGTCGGTCTCCATCCAGGCCACCAGGATCTCGTATCCGAGCGCCAACACAATCGCACCGATGAAAAGACCAACGATCCCGGCCAGAAGCATGCCACCGATGGCGCCGAGCAGAATCACGAGCATGGGAGTCTCCATACCGCGCCCCAGGAACAGGGGTTTCAGGAATGAATCACTGACGCTGACAAAGAGTGCATAGACCGCGAATATCGTTGCCGGCACCGGATCCGCTGTCGAGAATACCCAGACCGCGATTGGCCCCAGAATGATAATCGGCGGCAATTGCATGATCGCCAGCATTAGCACGGCGAAAGTCCATATGCCCGCCGCCGGGATGTGCATCACTACCAGTCCAGCTGCGGACAGCAACGCCTGGATAATCGCGACGCCCAGAACGCCCTTGGCAACACTGCGAATGGTCGCGACGGCGAGATCCGTCAGCCCCTTACCACTCTCTCCCGCAAGACTCGAGGCAAACGTCCGGCTCATCCTGTAGCCGCCTTCCGCACCGACCAGAAATACGCCGGCGATGATGATTGATAAGACGAATTGGAGAATGCCGATCGCCATCGAACCGGCAAACCTGATTACCTGGCCACCCAGAGATTTGAGTTGGTCCTCGAACTTATTGAGTGTGCCCTCCAGATTGGCCGCTGCGTCGTTCCAGACGTTGTAAACGTTCTCGCCGATCAACGGCCACTCGGCCACCGATGCATCTGGCGGTGAAATCGACACATTTCCGTCGTTCAGGTCGGCACCGACAGTTTTCAGGGCCGTAACCGAAGAGTCTGTGAGTATGTATACCGGCACGAGTAATATCGCGAGTCCGAGTAATACGAAAATTGTCGACGACAGTTTTTCCCGGCCACCAAGCGTGCCGCTCAATTTGACGTGTACGGGATAAAGCGCGACTGCAATGATCATCCCCCATACGACGATCAACAGGAACGGCGCAACTATTCGGAAGCAAAAGACCACCAGCAGCGCGACAGCCGCGATCTGGATAAATGAAGCCATCGCATTTTTCTGAAAATTGCGATCCGCGGCGACAGTGTCTGAAATGTTCATACAATTCCCCATTCTTGTCATTGTTTTGCAGTGGCCCGCCTTTATTCGGCGAATCGATTTTTCTGCATGGTTTTACTTTAAAGGAACGGCAACCGTTCTTTATTATCTATAGTCCTGTGCCGAACGCGTAGCTTAGCCATTTCTCCGAAAATTAACCACAAACCTGGAGAGAGGTGGAATTCAGGCTATTTTCTGGGTACTTAATGTCCTCAGGCTGGCTCATTTGCAGTGACTCGGATATTGTTCGAACTCACGTGAAACACTTGCCTACGGGGAATCAGGTCTTAACCGCAAATGTTACGTCACATCTTGCTTTGTGTACTGGTGGGGACTCTTTCCTTCAGCGAAAGCGCCTTCGCTGGCAAGTTGCTGGACTTTATCCGTAACTACGATCTGAATGATTATGCCCTTGGCCTGGCGCTTTCCGGGAGCCAGAGCCCGTATGTCGGTGGAGAAACCTCGTCCATCGCCTATCCCGTTCTGACAAGTTTTCATGACTCCGCTTTTACGGACGACTGGCTGCTGCTTCGAGACGGCGACCTTGGCGTCCGCTGGGTTAGCGATAGTGGCTGGGAATTGGGCGTGGTGGGACGCGTTCAGACACTGGGATCGGGAACGAGCGACGCACCCGAATTCGAAGGGCTGGACGACCGAAAGTGGACGCTCGAACTTGCGCCAATCATCGGCTGGCGAGGCTGGCCGGTTCACATCAACTTCAAGACTTATGCCGAGATCCTGGATCGCCACGACGGCTTAATCAGTCAGCTTGCTTTTTCTCTGCCGCGCCGACGGGGCCGCAGCTACATTGTGCCCAGTGTGGAATTGATCCATCGAAGTAGTGATTACGCGAACTACTACTTCGGTGTCTCCCCATCAGAGGCAAATCCAACGCGACCAGAGTACGTTGTGGGGAGCGCATTAAGCACAGCTCTGAAAGTCCGTTGGGGGTATGAACTGACGAAAAAATGGTTGTTGTCCGGCAGTCTCGGCCTTGAATACCTGGATTCCGAGATATCCAACAGCCCGATCGTTGCAAAAGACAAGATATGGTCGGGGAGAATCAGTATAGCCTACAACTCGGATATTTTTATGCCGAGGGAATCCAAACGCCGCGGCAGGCTTCAGCCACGGTTCGAGTTCAGGGTGGCGGCGTTCAGTGACTCAATCGATACGAAAATCGTCCATGACTCGGACGCGGGAATGTCCGGTTCCGAAATTGACTTCGAAGAGACGCTCGGCCTCCCCGACGACAAGACGATTATGCAATTCGACGCGATATTTCGATTCGGCGACTTCCACAGGGTTGAACTTGCTTACTTCGATGTGGCCCGCAGCGGAATTGCGACCTTGCAGGACCCGTTCACCTTCGGCGATGAAACTTTCGTTGCGGGCACAACGGTCAACAGCAGTACCGAGACGAAGATCCTGCGGCTTGCATACGCGTATTCGCTGATCAATGATTCCCAAAAAGAACTCGGCTTCATGGCCGGACTGCACTATTCAAGGCTTAGGTCAGAAATCTTCGCGCCGGCAACCGGCCAGCGCGAGGCAACGGATGTCGCCGTGCCGTTGCCGGTAATTGGCGCGCATGGATCTATCGCTGTAGGCCGGAAAGCGTCACTGGGAGCACGCTTGCAATTGTTTCGCATGGACTTCGACCGTTACAAGGGAATACTTACCTACATCACACTCGAACTGCAACGGCGCTTCGGCGACAACTTCAGCGTGGGCCTTGCATACAACTATTATGCGATGAACCTGGACTCCACGGACGATTCCTTCACGGGTGCAATCGAGGTACGCCACCATGGACCGGCGCTTTTCATTAGCGTGGGCTTCTGAATCTGGTCATTTCAACGCACAATCGCTGGGCCTTACCGAACGTGGATTAGAGCAACGCCCCTGCCGGTGCAATCATTTTATCCCCCCGTATCGCGGAGGTTTACGTGACAGCAGCTAATTGGCGCTGCGTATGGATTCAATGAAGCGCTCGAACGCTGCATTAAATTCCGCTTCGAATTCCGGCGTAAGTGCGTCACATCCACCCGGGACATTGCGCATATAGAGGATTTTGCCCTCGCCGGTGCCATCGTCAGTCGTTACGAAGAGTTGCACGACCTTCACGGCCGGCACGATCTGGACCATCTGGAGCTCGATAAACTCGAACAGGGGATCATCGTCCGCATTGAGTTCTTCCTGGCTGATATCGATACAGCCCGTGCGAGCCCGGAATTCCTCGCCCGCCAACTCGTAAATGGGCAATTTCAGGTTACTCAGCGTGCCTGCGGCCGCGTTGGTCGTCTCAATTTGAACCATGACAAACTGATCGTCAGCAAAATATCCGCCTTTGGATACTTTCAGGTCCTCGGCCAGGAAACTCGGCGTTGAATGTTCCGGACCACCGATTCTGGCGCCTTCAGGCTTAGGTATGATTGCGTCAAACGGGCCGGAAAGAACCATGTTTTCTTCGGCGTCAAATTCGATGTACGCGTGGCCTGCGAACGCAGCCGACGCGATGAAACAGATCAGGGCGGCTGCGGCCGTCATCGTCATTATTTTCACGATTGTCGCTCTCCCGGTAACGGTAGGCCGAGTTTGGCGTGATTCCGTCGCACGATCAAGTCAGGAGCTGTAACAAGCTGATGCTCTGTCCGCGAATCCATTCAATCGCACTGAAAGCTTTCGCCATCGGCCCGGCAATAATCGGACCAGCCCCATTCTTTCCAGTAGTCGAGTAGTCCCGAGTCCACGATCATTTGGCGAAACCTCGGATCCTGCCGCAGCTTGCCCGCCTCCGGAAGAAAAAACAGGATGAATTTCGTCTCAGTCGGAGCATCAGGGTGGTAATCCTGCATGTCGAATATCAGATCTGCATCGTTGATCCATATCGCGCATCGAATTACGTGCCACGGCTGATAAAAGGACTGTTTATGGGTCAGTCGGCCTTCGCGTTCGTCCAGAATCGTCTTTCTCATTTCACTGGACAGCGCCGCAAACTGAGATTCATCCCCACGCGCACGAATACACCTGGGATACCAGTCAGCAACAACATCACCGTGTGCTTCGAACATGCTCAGTGCCCGGGCTTCATCGCCTTTTAGCAGATAAGCCTCAGCCAGTTCGTTCCACCCCTTGGCAAAGGCCTTGGTACTCAATTCCGTAAAAATCTTTGCATGCTTGATGGCTGCATTCGCATCGCCGGAATATTGGGCTGCGAAAAAGGTGTGCCAATTTACACTGCGTGATGCAGGCTCGTAACGATAGGCTTCCAGCGCGTAGGCCAGTGCGTCGCTTACCCGCCCCCGCGCCACCAACGCTTCACTATAATATGCGTTCACGTGGGCATTGGTGGGATCCGAGTAGATGGCGCGTAGAAAGAACTTTTCGGAATCGTCCCAGCGTTTTTCATTTTCCGCTATCTCTGCAAGGACAGACCACGCCTCTGCCAGCGTGTCGTTGAGTTCCAGGGCCCGGCGTGCGGCCGCCCCCGCTTTCGCAAAGCCGGGCATTGACCAGTCTATGTAGCCAACGGCGATTGCTTCCCATGCAACTGCGCACTGGTCATCGATGCGCACCGCTTCTTGCAGCAGTTTCATGCCCTGCTCATGCGGGCCTCGATCCTGACCCGGCGTGTGTCGTAACTGCTTACCGCGCAGGTACAGGTCGTATACATCCCGGCACTCGCCGACTTCAATCCTGGATCCGAGCAGCGGCTCCGCACTGGCGGTTGGGATAATCACGTTGAGCACGGCCAGTGCGACGCTTTTTTGCAGCTCGACGGCGTCGCCTACAGCGTTTTGAAATACGGCCTGCCAGATAGTATTGCCCGCCGGCAATCCGATCAGCCGCGCGTTCAGCTGCAGCTCACCGTCCTTCAACGATATGTCCCCGGTCAGAATCGACGTCACATTGAGTTCCGACGCAATGTCGTTCTGCCGTTCGCCTGCCAGCTGTATGGCGCGGCTGGTCTCGGGACCGAGTACCCTGAGTCCGGCAGTGCGGGTCAGTTCGCTGCGCAGTTCGCCGGCAAGGACGTCGCCGATCGGATCGTCGTCTGCGCCCAGTTCGATGTCTTCGAAAGCCAGTACAGCGAGCGTACGCTGTTCAATAACGGCGCCCGGCATCGTGTCTTCAATCGGTGGCGATGACAGCACGTAGACGTTCAATGCCACGACAATCACGAGCCCCGCAACAAGGGCACGATCGCCAAGGTTCAGTTTGGGTAACTGCTCACCGGCTGCAAGCGGGGCAGTGCGCCGGAAGCCTTCAATTGAAATGTCATAGAACCAGGCGGCGATCAGCATGAACGGAAAGCCGATAGACAACCCAGTCAGCACGTGGCGCATAGTGGCTGGCGGGAGTCCCGCATCCGACAAGACCTCCACGACTTGCAGGGCGATCCAGGCCGCAACGACATACAGCGATGCTGTATGCAGCACCTTTCTTCGCTTTAGTTCCTGAAAGAACCTCATACCATCGCGATCCCGAGACTGTAGCACCGTTCAGAACCAAGCAGTCTAGCCGGTTCAAACGATTGAAAATACTTCGGTTTTCCCCGATGCGGACCCGGAAAGCTAACCGTGACCCACCGCACATCCCAGTTGACCGTATCCACCTAATATCTGCAAGCGACTGATATTCGACGACACTGCATGGAAATGGCGTCGTCGAAAGGACGCGTCATTACGGTGCTCTTGACGAATGCTCTTGCATTCGTCAAGAGCATACGGGACTTACACTGAATGAAATTTCGTACCAGCTTCCGCGGAAAACTGCTGCTCCTCACTATCCTGCCCCTGGCGGCGGCCCAGATCGTGACCCTCTTTGCCGTGATGCGGACCGTGGAAGAAGACGTGGATCGCCGCGCTCGTGAGTCCCTCGTAATTGGTGGCGCAGTTGTCAATGAATTCCTGGCAGGGCGCAGCGAGCAACTACGTGCAAATGTCGAGATACTGGCCGCCGATCTGACTCTAAAACAAGCTGTCGGGGCCGGTGACGCGGACATCATTCAATCGGTCCTCAGCAATCACAGTCAGCGGGTCGGGGCAGACATCGCTTTGTTGCTGGATCTCGACGGTACCACTATCGCGAGTTCCAGTGGCACGCCGACCGGTAGTCGGACCGACTTTCTGCGGCTCATAGAAAACGTGCGTGAAAAATCGTCCGCGCAATCGACCGCAACACTCGACGGGGACACCTACCACACGTTTACCCTACCTGTTCGTGCGCCTGTTGCCATTGCCTGGGTTGTGCTCGGATTTCGAATCGATACAGAACTCGCACAACGCCTGGGCGGACTCACCGGTCTTGAAGTATCACTCGTGTCAACGTCGGGCGACGACGCCGAAACAATCGCGACGACCGGTTACACAGGCATCGCAACAAAATCCTTACTGGCGCCTGTTGGTCTGGCCACTCACTTTAATTCTATTTATATGGTCGACGCAGCGGGTCTCGCCAGCCTGACGCTCAGCACGCCATTCATCGAGACCAGTAACGACGTGCTGGTCGTACTGCAGCGCTCGCTGAATGAGGCAATGGCCCCGTACAACGAGGCCCGCGAGGGCTTGTTGGTCTTTGCCGCCGTCCTGCTGGTCATCGTCGCAGCCGCGGCCGGCTGGTTCTCCGGAACAATTGCCAGACCGTTGCGGGTACTCACGGACGCGGCGCAGAGAATGATCTCGGGTAATTACGATATAAAGGTCGGTGTTTACACAGACGATGAGTTCGGCGAGCTGGCGACGAGCTTTAACGCAATGCGCACGGCAATTTCGGAGCGCGAAAAACGCATATCCCACCATGCGCTCCATGACCCGTTGACCGACCTGCCCAACCGGACAAAAGTGCTGCAAAGCCTGACCGGAGCAATCGAGCATGCACGAAGCGCCAACGCCGATGTCGCGGTGCTCGCAATCAGGCTGTCACGCATGAACGAAATCTCATCGACCCTGGGACACCGCGCGAGCGACGAAGTCATTGCACTCGCCGCAAAACACCTGCACCTGAACCTTGACCCGGGAGACATCCTCGGCCACGTGGGAACTGACGAGTTTGTTCTCATCCTGCCTGACAGCGATAGTGACAATGCATTGGCCTGCGCGGACCGGATCGAAAACATTCTTGGCGCCGGCGTTACGCTTGGCCGCGTAAATATTACGCTGCAGACAGAGATCGGCATCTCCGGATTCCCGGACCACGGCAACAGCGCTGCAGACCTTTTACGTTATGCCTCGATAGCGAGAAGCGAGGCCCGGCTTCGCCAGGAGCGCGTGATGATTTATGAGGCGGGCCGCGAGGATCATTACGTACGCCAGCTTCGAATCGTCAACGACCTTCGCGCCGCCCTGCAACGCGATGAAATTCATGTTCATTTCCAGCCGAAGGTCGCGCTCCCGGATGGCGAAGTTTGCGGGGCAGAGGCCCTTGTGCGCTGGCAGCATGCGGAACTCGGCTGGCTAAGCCCGGACGATTTCATCCCTGTGGCAGAGCAATCCGGCACTATTGTGCATCTGACGCGGTTCGTTCTGGCCACCGCAGTCAAACGGTGTCGTGAATGGCAGAATGCCGGACATTTGCTTCGGGTTTCGGTAAACCTGTCCTCCCGCGACCTCCAGGACGAGTACCTGCCCTACTACGTCCTGGAATTGCTAAAAGAACATGACATTGAGGCGCACCGCTTGACACTCGAGATCACAGAGAACTCCGTCATGCAGGACCTTGTTCATGCGATTTCGATTCTCGAGTGTCTTCGCGACATTGGTGTCCGGATTTCAATGGATGATTTCGGTACAGGTCATTCATCGCTCGCACAAATCAAGAACATGCCGCTGCACGAGCTGAAGATCGATAAATCATTCGTTATGACATTGATGAGCGATAAACAAAACGAAGCAATCGTTCGTACGACGATTGAGCTTGCACACAACCTGAACCTCCAGGTTGTTGCAGAGGGCATCGAAGACGAACAGACGCTGCGACACATAAGCGACATGGGTTGCGAGGAGGCACAGGGTTACTTTTTGAGCAAGCCCGTGTCATCGGACGACTTGCTGGACTGGCTGAACAACAGGGAAGTCATATCCTGCGCCGAACGCCGCAGGCCGAAGCGGGCGTTTGCGAAGAAGGCTTGACGGCTCCCGGCCGGACAAATAAAAGGCCTGTCTTAAGGACAGATTTTCCTATCCTTCAGTCAGTCTTTTCCCCACCGGCCGGATCCTCTTACAGCCACGACAATACTGCACCAATAAGCCCCCCCAGCAGCAAGACCATCATCGCCAGCGCGCCGATGCCGAAGCCCGTTGATCGTGTTGACGGATCGCTCAGATAGGAACCGCGGTACACAAAGCGCGCGATGATGAAGACCAAGCCGATACCGGCACCAATCAGCGAGTGGACGTAGTAGCCGAAGAGCCACAGTGCGGGAACAAAAATGACGAGTTGCTCCAATGTATTCTGATGCACACGAAACGCGCGTTCGAACTCCGCCTCACCTGAAATAGCGGGCGCTTTTATCTCGTGCTTTACACGTTGCTTGCCCACCTGGAAGGCAAATACGAATAGCTGAAGCAATGCGAGCACAGTGACAATTGCGACGGGTGCCATGGATTCCACAATTCTCTCCTTATTTCTTATTGTCTCTCGAGGACCCTGAAATGTGACCGGGGTCAAGCAATGTGGATGTGATATTACAGCATTGACCCGAAACGCGGGATCCATTGCAGGATCATCGGGCAGGGGGTAGCCTTGCAGCACATTTGATGCCCGTGGAACCACAATGCGTGTCCTTAACTACCTATTCGCGGCAATGTTCTTTGCGATGGCCGGGCTGCAATTCAATGATCCGGATCCTGTGTACTGGGTCGCAGTCTACGGGGGCGCGGCACTGGTTGCCCTGAGCAAGGCCTTGGGCAGGTACAGCGAGTTCTGGGCAGCCGTTACCATCGGTGGCGTCGTGGCCGGCCTGATTTTTGCGGTTCCGGGCGTCCTGAATTTTGTCGATTTTGGCAGCTTTGAAGAGCTGTTCGGAGACATGGCCGCGTCGAAACCCTACGTTGAATCGACCAGAGAATTCGGTGGTTTGATGATCGTGCTGATTGTGCTGGCGAGCTACGTAAAGCGCTAGAATCCTCGCCCGACAGAATGGGCCCCTGCAGATTGAAATCGTGACAGCCCAAGCGGATCCTTTTCATGCAACATTCTGGTAACCGCAACGCGGCCATCGCCGGTATCACACGCCTTTTGGGACTCAAGCCGGGCGAATTCGTTGCGGTCGCGTGGTCGTTCGTCTACTTCTTTTCCCTGCTCTCCGCCTATTACATGCTGCGTTCGGTTCGCGAAGCGATGGCGATCGTCGGCGGGACACAGAATATTCCCTGGCTGTTCACGGGAACTTTCGTCGTAATGATACTGGCGACACCGTTATTCGGCTGGGTCGCGTCCAGATTTCCGCGCAAGCAGTTTTTGCCCTGGGTTTATTATTTTTTCATATTCAATATTCTGATCTTTTTTGTTGCGTTTACCTACGCACAAAGAAATGACCTGGAAACGGTCTGGATCGCGCGGGCGTTTTTTGTCTGGTTGAGCGTCTTTAATCTGTTCGTCGTATCGGTCTTCTGGAGTTTTATGGCCGATATTTATTCGAAGGAACAGGGGCGCCGGCTATTCGGCGTTATTTCAGCCGGTGGCAGTACCGGCGCCCTGCTTGGCCCGTTGCTGACCAGTGTGCTTGTCGTGCCGATTGGTTTTCAAAATTTGCTGCCGCTGTCGGCATTCCTGCTGATGTTCTCCGTCTACTGCGTTGCGCAACTGCGTCGTTGGTCCGAACGACAGCCGGCGGAGGACCGGGAAGACTCTCTGGACAGTTCGCGACCGATCGGCGGCGGCGCACTGGCCGGCGTGCGCCAGGTCATGACGTCTCCGTTTCTCGCGGCCATTGCAACGGGCGGTGTATTCGCGAGCCTGATGGGCACGGCCCTCTATATTTATATGGCGCAGTTGGTCAGTGAGACTTTCTCGACCACGGATCAGCAAACGCAAGTATTTGCGCTACTCGATGCACTGACGAATGCCCTGGCCCTTATCGGTCAACTGATCATCGTCAAGCAGGTCGTGCAAAGATTCGGTATCGGCGTGTCTCTTGCGGTTCTGCCGATCGTTTCCATTGTCGGATTCGCGCTCCTGGCGGCCAACCCGGTATTTATTGTCATTGCGGCATTGCAGGTCGCGCGTCGCTCCCTGACTTTCGGGCTGGCAAAGCCGACCAGCGACATGCTCTACACGGTCGTCTCGCCCGAAGAAAAATACAAGGCGAAGAATTTCATCGAGACTGCGTTGTACCGCGGCGGGGACCTTGTTGGCGCCTGGGCAGTCAGAATGATGGCGGGGCTGGGGCTGAGTGGCATATCACTGGTCTGCATACCGATCGCCGCAATCTGGACTGTCATCGCCCTGTGGCTCGGCAAGGACTATAAACGACGCGACAAGGCAATATCCGAGGGACGTAATGTGTGAAACTCAATTTTGCTGGACCCGGCGGAGAGCGCTGCAGCTCGGCGCTGCACTGGCGGTTGCCCCTGCGCTGTCGTTTTCGAAGGATAATATGATGCTGACACGCCCGATCCCCGCATCCGGCGAAGAGTTGCCCGTAATCGGTCTCGGTACCTACAATGTCTTCGACGTCGCCAGCACGCCTGCGAACATCGATGCGCGACGGATGATTGTCGAGTCGCTGGTCGAGAAAGGTGCAAGCCTGATTGACTCATCGCCGATGTATAACCGAGCCGAAGATGTCGTTGGAGACATTATTAAATCGAGTGGGAATCGTGACAAACTGTTTCTTGCGACGAAAGTCTGGACGAATGGAAAAGCGGCCGGTGAACGACAGATGCGTGCGTCCAGCGAGCGGATGAATGCAGACGTGCTGGACCTGATGCAGGTTCACAATCTGCGAGACACAGACGAACATCTTGCTACCATCAGAGACTGGCAGGCCGAGGGACGGATCCGATACAACGGAGTTACGCATTACCGGGCAGGCGCGTTGGACGACCTGGAGGCAGCGATGAAACAACACAAGCCCGAGTTCATTCAGATCAATTACTCCCTTATGGAACGCGAATCGGACACGCGCATCCTGCCACTCGCCAAAGACCTTGGCATCGCTGTGCTGATCAACCGGCCTTTTGTGGAAGGACGTCTGTTTCGCGCCGTTGGCGGCCACTCCGTGCCGGAATGGGCCCGTGAGTTAGCTGAGAGCTGGGGTCAGTTTTTCCTGAAATTTATTATCAGCCATCCTGCCGTCACCTGCGTCATTCCGGCGACCAGTAAGATCCATCACATGGTGGATAACCTCGGTGCGGGCTTCGGTTCGCTGCCGGACGACAAGACCCGACAGCGAATGGCCGACCACGTTGCTTCTCTCTGATATTCGCGGTCGAAAGATCCTCGAGCGAGCCGAACGATGACGAATGCAGGTCTGCTGAGGCGCATGGGCGCCATTTTCTATGACAGCATGCTGCTGCTCGCATTGATGTTCTTCGCGACGCTGCCTTTTGTCGCCGTTCGTGGCGGCGAACCCGTCGCCAACGGCGACACGATTCACCAATTGACATTATTGCTTGTGGCTTACGCTTTCTTCGTCGGCTTCTGGTCGCGAGCGGGCCGCACATTGGGCATGCAGTCCTGGGAACTTCGATTGGAAACAATGGACGGGCAAAAGCCGGATCTCGCGCGCGCGAGCCTGCGGTTTTTTTCGGCGCTGCTGTCCTGGTTGCCGCTCGGGCTGGGCTTCTGGTGGCAGCTATGGGACAAAGACAATCTTTGCTGGCACGATCGCTTGTCCGGTACCCGGCTCAGGTTCTATCCGAGAGACTGAAGGGGACCGTGCCGATATTATCGGACCCGATCCAGGGCAATCGCAGTAGCGGCAAGCAAGGCCAAAGACGGCAGCCAGGTCACGAATGCCGGATTGAGGTCATATACCTGGCCTGAATTGGCAATCATCTCGCTGGCGAGATAGTAGCCGAGCCCGATCAGTACACCGATCATGAGCCGACCACCGGAGCCCGCCGAACGGAGCGACCCAAACACGAACGACAGCGCCAGCACCGGCATGATGACAACAGTGACTGTTGTCGAAACCCTCGACCAGAGCTCTGTTTCGTATTGCCCGGCAGAAAGATTGTTTTTCTTCAGATAACGGATGTAACGCAACAAACCCTTCGCAGACAAACTGACTGGCTTGACGAGGGTGATACCCAGTAAATCGCCGCTGACGTCAAAAGATTCCACAGCCAGCGCAGACTCGACAACCTGAATACCGTCATCCTGGAACCGGGTCTCACGAAAATTTTCGAGAATCCAGTTGTCCGAGTCATCGATACCCGCATTTTCGGCTATGGCAATCGATCGCAGCGAGTTGTCTTCATTGAAGCGGAACAGATAGATGCCACCAAATTCATACTCGCTGTTGATGCGTTCCAAATACAAAATGACCGGACCGTCTTTAACCCAGGCCGCGTGACCGGAGTATCGCTCCTCCTGCTGGAACCGCGCCTTGTTACGCATGCTGCGTGCGAAATAGTCGAGCGGCGGACCAATGTACTCACCAACGAGCGCCGTTATGACCATTAGCACGACACCGGTCATCGCCACCATGCCTGCCAGTTTTCCTACGGACAGTCCCGCCACCCGCATGACGGTTATCTCGCTGTGGCTGGCGAGCCCGCCCAGTCCAAGCAACGCACCAATCAATGTCGCCATCGGCAGCATTTCGAACGCTATCTGGGGAAGACGCAATACCGAATACAGGAGTGCCTGCAGCACGCCATAGTCACCCATTTGGTTATCGAGTTCGCCAATAAACTCGAACAAAGTCGCAAGCGAGAGCAGCACCAGCAGCACCAGCAATGTGCTGACCAGAATCGTACGCAAAAGGTAGCCGCTCAGAATGCTCATCATGAACGCTTGAACGACAGGATTCGCCGATGCCAGCCATTTTGATACGCGAGCAGCACCAGTGCCAGACCTAGCATGACCCCGTGGACCCACCACAGTCCGACAGTCACCGAAACCGTTTCCTGCTCGACCCAGGCCTTGCCGGCACTCAGTAAATTAAAATAAATAATGAAGACAAGTAGCCCCACTGCCAGGCGGCCATAACGGCCTTGCCGTGGCTGACTGCGGCTTAACGGCACGGCGAGGATGCCGAGTATAAAAGTCGACAGCGGTACGCTGATTCGCCATTGCAGTTCGGCGATTTTTTCACTGGACCCGGACTTCAGCAGATCCAGCGTACTCATTGCGCGCGGCCGCTCCTCCGGTTCGGAGATGTCCGGCAGGCGGTAAGGAATACCGTGCTCGGCAAACTCCATAACGTGAAACTCGGGTGTTCCAGGCAGGCCTTCGTATCGTCGACCGTTGTAAAGTACGAAGAAACGCGTATCGGCATCTTCGGATTCCATCTGTTCGCCGCGCTCGGCGATAACGACTTCGACTCCTCCCGATTCCGTTTGCCGTTGCAAGAATACGTTCTCAACTGATCCCGGGCCGATAACCCGTTCGGCATAGATGACGGTACCGTCCGAACCGGCCGTGAACTTGCCGGGCTCGATGCTCGCCAGGTCTGCCTGACGTAGTGCGACCACGCCAATTCGATCGACCGCCGTCAGCGCTTTCGGGCCTATATCCATTGCAAGCCAGCCGACCCCGAGTGCCAGGGGAACGATAACCCACAGGAGTGGCCGGTAGATTCCGCGAGGTCCGACCCTGCAAGCCATCATCGCCGGCATTTCACTGTCCTGATACAGGCGGCCGAGTGCGAGCATTATGGCCAGGAACAGGCCGATCGGAACCACGATCGTCAGGTACTGCAGGCCGGTCAACCCGATCAGTATGAATACGGCATCTTTCGGCAAAGCGCCCTTGGCGACTTCGCCCAGGACATGGGCAAATTGATTCGTCAACAGAATGGCCAACAGCACCCCGGTCACAGCCAGCCAGGTCTGTGCAACTTCGCGAAATATGTAACGATCTAGAATACGAAACATCGATATATCTGTGATTTTCTTAACTAAATTCGACCGGATCGGTTAGACTACCGCTTTTACTTTGTCTGCGACAGTCCCTTCGTCGCATTGCGGCGGGACGACACAAATAGATTACAAAACAACGAGATAACAAAACATCACAGCGGATTTGCCGGGGGCAGCGATGACGGCGACGAAAAGCCGGAATCCGGAGATTTGGATGCGAATCTGATGCGTGATAAGGCATTCTTGATCTATGAAATATTTCACCACTACGAGCGCAGCATCTCGCCGCGCCGGTAGCTGCATTATTGTCGGGATATACGAACGTGGCAGGCTCGGTGAAGCTGCAACCGACATCGATAAAGCCAGCAAGGGCCTGATTCGTCATCACATCAAAGGCGGGGATCTGACCGGACGGCTCGGACATACCCGTTTGCTGACGTCGGTTGACGGCATCAAAGCACAACGAGTGCTCGTTGTTGGACTTGGCAAGCTAAGTTCGTTCGGTATCAGTCAGTTCAGGCAGGCGACCGACGCTGCAATTAATGCGTTGAAGTCGGGCAAAGTGGCCGATGTTGTCAATTACCTGACGCTCGAAGACGTCGAAGGAGTGAGCCCTTACTATCTGGCCCGCTACTGCGTTCAGACAATTGGTGACAGGCTGTACCGTTTTACGGAGATGAAAAGCGGTCGCCGCGACCCTCCAGCTGCCTTGAAGCGAATCGGCCTGGCGCTGCGAAAAAAAGGCGATGCAGCCAAAGTAATGCGAGGTGCAGAACATGCCGATGCCATCATCGCCGGCATGACACTGGCAAAAGACCTTGGCAATCTGCCCCCCAACATCTGTACCCCGAGTTACCTGGCCCGCACGGCTCAACGACTTGCACGTGAAAACAAGAATCTTCAGACGCGCGTAATCGGTGAGACGGAAATGAAACGCCTGGGGATGCACTCGCTGCTATCCGTCACGGCGGGCACCGTGTTGCCTGCAAAACTGATCGTGATGCGGTACACGGGCGCGACGAAGCAGGCACCGGTCGTTCTCGTCGGTAAAGGCGTCACCTTCGATGCCGGCGGCATTTCATTAAAACCCGGTCCCGGGATGGACGAAATGAAGTTCGACATGTGTGGTGCGGCCTCTGTAATTGGCACCATTGCCATCGTCGCGAAACTGAAGCTGCCGATTAATGTCGTCGTTGTCGTGCCGACCTGCGAAAACCTGCCAAGTGGTACGGCGACCCGCCCGGGCGATATCGTCAAGAGCATGTCAGGCCAGACGATCGAGATCCTGAACACGGATGCGGAAGGCCGCCTGATTCTTTGCGACGCCCTGACCTACGCAAAACGATTCAAGCCGGCTGCACTGATCGATGTCGCCACCTTAACGGGCGCCTGTGTGATTGCGCTCGGACATCACCGGACCGCAGTCATGAGTAGCAACGACAAACTGGCTGACAGCATAATCGATGCCGGCATCGCTGCAGACGATCGTGGTTGGCGCATGCCTTTGGCACAGGAGTACGAGCGCCAGCTCAAAAGCAATTTCGCCGACTTTGCGAACGTCGGTGGCCGCGACGGTGGCGCGATTACGGCCGCCTGTTTCCTGAGCAAGTTCACCAAAGGAACCGAGTGGGCGCATCTCGATATCGCTGGTACGGCCTGGCGTTCGGGGCGAAAGAAAGGCAGCACGGCCCGCCCGGTTCCGATGCTGACCGAATTCTTGCTACAGCGCGCTGGCGCCCTCCCTTAAGTACCCTGGCATGTCACGCGTGGATTTCTACGTACTCGCGGGAACGGGCGAGCCATCACGGCATAAATTTGCCTGCCGGCTTGCCGAGAAAGCCTACCGGCTCAACAACACCGTACATATCCACACAGCCAGCCGGCAACAAGCCGAACTGCTTGACGAACTACTATGGACGTTTCGTGATGGCAGCTTCGTCCCGCACGAATTGCTCGGCGTGGCCGGTCGGCACACCAATGCTCCGGTAACGATTGGCTTTGATGAAGCGGGGATCGGTGGCCAGGATCTGTTGATCAATCTCACCGGCGAAGTTCCCGAAATGGCAGGCTCTTTCCCCAGAGTCGCAGAGCTTGTAACCTCCGATGAGCAGAGCCGGCAACAAAGTCGGAAGCGATTTGTGCGTTACCGGGAACTTGGGGCAGAGCTCGAAACGCACAAACTATAAGGAGGATTGAGGTATCAACGCGAAAGCCGACCAAGACGACAAGCTGCCGGTTTTGACCGAAGCGGTGGAGCAGTCAGGCGCTTTGCGTGCCAGACCGTCGGCAGACGAGCTCGTCAAGCTGGAATCGAAGCTGTGCGCACAGAGCCTGACTCTTGCCGACCAGCTCCTGCATGAGGCTTGTCATGACATCGAGGACATTATCGTCGAACGCGTGATGAACAAACTTCGCAACGAGCTACCAGATTTGGTCAGTCGCGTTTTGCAAGATCATTTTGACGGCGAAGAATAGCCGCAATCGAATATTTCTGGTGGACGTGAAGCGCCGACATGGATAAGTCCTACGATCCGCAAAATATAGAGCAGCGGCAATACCGGCGTTGGGAGGAAAACGGTTATTTCGCGCCCAGCGGCGACGGTGAACCCTATTGCATCGTGATCCCGCCGCCAAACGTCACCGGCACACTCCACATGGGCCACGCCTTCCAGGACACGATCATGGATGCCCTGATTCGTTACCACAGGATGCAGGGCCGGAATACACTGTGGCAGACCGGTATGGATCATGCGGGCATTGCCACGCAAATGGTCGTAGAGCGTCAGTTGAACGCCGAGGGCATGTCGCGAAAGGAACTCGGCCGGGAAAAATTCGTCGAGCGCGTCTGGAAGTGGAAAAACGAATCCGGTGGATTGATCTGTCAACAGCTGCGCCGCATGGGCTCATCAGTCGACTGGAGCCGCGAGCGGTTCACGATGGACGACGATTTGTCGGCGGCAGTGACCGAAGTCTTCGTCAAGCTCCATGAAGAAGGCCTCATCTACCGGGGCAAGCGCCTGGTCAACTGGGACCCGGTCCTGCACACGGCCCTGTCCGACCTCGAAGTCCTGTCGAAGGAAGAGCCCGGCAAACTCTGGCATTTCCGCTATCCACTCGTATCAGGAAACGGTCACCTGGTCGTGGCGACCACCCGGCCCGAAACAATGTTGGGCGACAGCGCCGTTGCGGTTCATCCCGAAGACGAGCGATACAAGGACCTGATTGGCGAAGAGGTCATGTTGCCGCTGGTCGACAGAAAGATGCCGATCATCGCCGACGAATATGTCGATCCCGAGTTCGGTACCGGTTGTGTCAAGATTACGCCGGCACACGATTTCAATGACTATGAAATCGGCAAGCGTCACGATCTGCCGCAATACAATATTCTTGACGATAACGCCGCAATCAATGACACGGTGCCGGAACCCTATCGCGGGCTTGATCGCTTTGTCGCTCGGAAGAAAATCGTCGAGGACCTCGACGCACTCGGCCTGCTGGACAAGATCGAAGACTACGAAACCAAAATACCAAGGGGTGACCGAAGCACAGCAGTCGTCGAACCGTACCTGACCGATCAGTGGTATGTGGATATCAAACCGCTGGCCAAGGTGGCGATCGAAGCGGTCGAGTCCGGCAAAATCAAATTCGTGCCGGAAAACTGGTCCAAGACCTATTACGAGTGGATGTACAACATTCAGGACTGGTGCATCAGTCGCCAGCTTTGGTGGGGGCATCGCATTCCCGCCTGGTACGACAGCGACAACAATATCTATGTCGGTCGTAACGAGGATGAGGCCCGGCAAAAAAATGACTTGTCCGCCGACCTGGAATTGCGTCGGGACGATGATGTCCTGGATACCTGGTTCTCTTCAGCCCTCTGGCCGTTCAGCACGCAGGGCTGGCCGAAGCAAACCGATTCGCTCAAGTCCTTCTATCCGGGCAGCGTCCTGGTTACCGGCTTCGACATCATTTTTTTCTGGGTTGCGCGGATGATCATGATGGGCCTGAAATTCATGGATAACGTGCCCTTCCATGAAGTCTATATCCACGGCCTGATTCGTGATCAGGATGGACAAAAGATGTCGAAATCCAAGGGCAACGTACTTGACCCCCTGGATCTCATCGACGGCGCCGATCTCGATACGTTGCTCGAAAAACGCGTCAGCGGTCTTATGCAGGATCACCTGAAACCAAGAATCGAAGCCACGACCCGGCAGCAGTATCCAGACGGAATACCGGCATACGGTGCCGACGCCCTGCGATTCACGTTTGCGTCGTTGGCGACGACCGGCCGGGACATTCGTTTCGACCTCGGGCGTATCGAGGGCTACAAGAACTTCTGCAACAAACTTTGGAATGCATCCAGATATGTGTTGATGAACACTGAAGATCTGGATGATGGCGATATACAGTTCAGTACCGCTGATCGTTGGATACGCGCCCGCCTCAATCGCACTATCGAATCAGTGCATCAACACTTTGCAACGTATCGCCTCGACCTGGCAGCACAGGCGACGCACGAATTCACCTGGCATGAGTTTTGCGACTGGTACCTCGAACTTTCGAAGCCGGTACTGCAGTCAGAGCAATCCTCGGATGCAGAAAAACGCGGCACGCGCAAAACTCTGATCGAAGTGCTCGAGACACTACTACGCCTCCTACACCCGCTGATACCGTTTATCACCGAAGAAATCTGGCGTGAGCTTGCGCCTCGCGCGAGGATCGATGGCGAGACCATCATGTTGCAACCCTTCCCCCAATCAAAGGAAGCATGGCAGGACAGCGAAGCAGAATCGGAAATGAACTGGGTCATGCAGTTCATTCTGGGAATTCGGCAGATTCGCGGTGAAATGGACATATCTCCGCGCAAGCCACTTCCCGTATTGTTGCAAAACGCCAGTGATAACGATCGCGACCTTGCTGTTCGACACGAAGAGTTGCTCGCAAAGGTCGGCCGCACCGAGTCGGTTCGTTTGCTTTCCGCCGATCAGGAGCCGCCGCCCTCGGCGACCGCCTTGCTTGGCGAAATGCGCGTGCTCGTGCCACTCGAAGGCATCATCGATATCGAGGCAGAACGGGCCCGGCTCACCAAAAAACAGACCGGTCTCAGGACCGATCTCGGCAAAAGCCGCGGCAAACTCGATAAGCCCGATTTTGTGAACAATGCACCGGCAGAAGTGGTCACAAAGGAGAAGGAACGCGCGCGAGAACTTGAGGGCCAGATTTCAAAGCTCCAGGAACAGCTTGAAAAACTTGAGAATTTAGACTGAAAGAGCATATTCTGAGCACTGGATCACAATCTGGGCCAGGGGATGTGCAATGAAGCCGCCTATTAGCGACTATTGGCGACTAATGATCCTGAGCCCAATCAATCGCGTTTAAGGAGTAGCCGATGCAGCGCGGAAGTACGCTGGAACAATTGCCCCTGGGCGCGGACAGCCAACGCATTGCAATCGACAATGCGCGCAAATCCCTGGGCACGATCATTCTCGGCAAAGACGAAAAGATATCCTTGAGCCTCGCCTGCCTGCTGGCGCGGGGTCATTTATTGATAGAAGACCTGCCTGGGCTCGGCAAAACGATGCTTGCGCAGGCGCTCGCCCGGGTGCTCGGACTGAGTTATCAGCGAATCCAGTTCACCAGTGACCTTCTGCCCGCAGACATCGTAGGCGTGTCCATATTCCAGCAAGGCGCTGGCGAGTTCAAGTTTCAACCAGGACCGGTTTTTGCTCAGCTGGTGCTTGCCGATGAGGTCAATCGTGCAACCCCCGAAGGCGCAAAGTGCCTTGCTCGAGGCGATGGAGGAACAGCAGGTATCCGTGGACGGGCAGACGCATGCGCTACCGGAACCGTTTTTTGTCGTCGCGACCCAGAACCCCTCCGACCAGATCGGGACATTTCCACTACCCGAATCCCAGCTCGATCGATTTCTGATGCGTGTCGAACTCGGCTATCCGAACGAAGAAAGTGAACGTGCTCTGATCACAGGTCGAGACCGGCGGCAGATGATGGGAGAAATAGAAGCGACGCTGAATCCCGAACTCGTGACCGAGCTTCAGGAGGCCGTCGAAAAAGTACACATGAGCGGACCGCTCGTCGATTATGTTCAGGCACTGGTCCGGTTCACACGGGAATCACCGGATATCGAAACCGGTCTCTCGCCGCGCGGCGCCCTTGCTTTGGTGGCAGCGGCGAAAGCCCACGCCTTCATCCTGCAGCATTCAGGCGTCTTTCCGGATGATGTGCAAGCCGTTTTTGCTGCTGTCGCCGGACACAGGCTGAAGCCCGCAAGCGGCTCCAGCTATCGGAGTCCGGGCGAACAAAGCCGACATGTCCTCGATTCCGTGGCAATTCCCTAGTTTCCCAGGGGTACCATCCCTACGAAAGGCCGTTGGCGAACGCGTCCTGCGCTGGGCGCGCAAACGTCAGGGCGCCGATCGGCATCAGACACGGCTGCACTCGAAGCGAATTTATATCCTGCCGACCGGCGTCGGTCTCGTGTTCGCACTCATGAGCTTCGCAATGCTGATGGGCTCGATGAACTACAACAATAATCTGTCGTTCGTTCTGACATTCTTGCTGGCAGGACTTGGGCTGGTGTCGATGCATCAGTGTCAACGCAACCTGGTCGGCCTCGAAATGCGTTTTGCCGGTGTCGATCCGGTATTCGCGGGACAGCCGGCCAAGTTCAGAATCGCCATTACCAATCGTTCCAAGAACAGTCGATACCATCTCCAGTTGTATGCCGGAACGGTATCAAGCGAGGTTCAAGACCTCGGACCGGGAGACAGTCGAATTTTTCACCTGCCACTACCGACTGAAAAACGCGGTCATGTCACTCTCGAGCACTTCGGCATCAGAACCCTTTTCCCTTTCGAGTTATTTCGCTCCTGGGCCTGGTTGCACATGGACCTGCAGGGTCTCGTCTACCCAAGACCCGCAGACGAAGCGCCGGAGCCTCCAGCGACGCAGTCTGCACACGGCCACCGGCAACATGACGAGCGGGGAGAGGAAGATTTTGCAGGACTGAGAAAATTTCATGACGGCGATTCGCCACGACACGTCGCATGGAAAGCCTACGCACGCAGCGGCGAACTATTCTCGAAGCAGTTTGCAGGCGCGGACACGAGCAGCCAGTGGTTCGATTTTAATCACGTCGACGCAGAGGATCTCGAACAACGGCTGTCGGTAATGACGCGTTGGATCATCGACGCAGACAGGACACACCGTGACTATGGCGTGCGCATACCGGGCTCCGAGTTCCCACCGGCGCACGGCGAGTCTCATCGCCACGTTTGCCTGGAGGCACTCGCAGTATTCAATGGCGGCCACGCGAATGGTTAAGCGAACCGGTACTGACGGATCGCTGCTGGCCAGCTTGCCCTGGACCCTGGCGGCACTGGCGTTTTCGCTGGCGCCGCACGTGCAGTTTCTGCCGGTTTGGATAACAGTCGCGTTTCTGGCCTGCGCCGGCTGGCGATGGAACATCGAGCGCCGCCGCCGTGCTCTGCCGAGCCCCTGGCTCCGTGTTGCACTGGCCCTCATCTGTTTCCTCGGCGTGCTGGCATCATACGAGTCGGTAAGCGGCGTCGGCCCGGGCTCCGCGCTGTTGGCGATTATGGCCGCATTGAAATTGCTCGAGACTCGCAAGCGGCGCGATCAGTTCGTACTGCTGTTCATATCGATTTTTCTCGTCATGGCCTCGTTGCTCCGTGAGCAGTATCTCTGGTCACTGCCCTATCTGATTCTCGCAGTCGCATTGACGATGACGGCCTGGCTGAGGATGTCCCTGGCCAACGACGGCGGCGAGACCAGCGTCAGGCAGAGCTTCAAAACCGCTGGCCGTCTGATTCTGTATGCAACTCCGCTGATGCTCGCCATGTGGATCCTGTTTCCGAGAATCGCAACACCGTTCTGGGCTATTCCTATCGATACCAGTAGTGCCACATCGGGACTAAGTGACCGCATGAGCCCTGGCGATATCAGCTCGCTCTCGCTCTCGAACGCAGTTGCGTTCAGGGCCAAGTTCGATGGCGACGCACCTGATCCGATAGACCGGTACTGGAGAGGTCTTGTCCTGTATCGGTTCAATGGCCGGACCTGGTCCGGGTGGGAGCCGATCATGGCTCGAAGCGCGAGAGAAGAGCTTCTTGTCGCGGGTGAACCTGTGCGGTATCAGGTAACAATGGAGCCGACCCGGCAGCAGTGGGTATTCGCACTGGACATACCTTTCGAGTGGTCCATGAGCGAGATTTTCATGGGACCACAACATCAGCTTGCGAAGGAACAGCCGATAGACCAACGGATGGCTTACGAAGCCACTTCGTACACCCGATATCAAATCACTCCGAAAATGACGTCGTATTCCCGGACCCGGTACACGAGACTGCCAACCAAGAGCAACCCGCGTACAGTGGAACTTGCACAAAGCATGCGGCGCGCCAGCGAAGACGACGAATCATTCGCCAAAGCTGTTTTGCAAAGGTTTCACGAAGAAGAATATTTCTACACTCTCCGGCCGCCCGCACTCGGCAGCAATCCTGTCGATCGCTTCATGTTTGATACGCGCCGCGGTTTTTGCGAACACTATGCTTCCGCATTTGCCGTGATGATGCGCGCAGTCGGTATCCCGTCTCGCATCGTATTGGGCTACCAGGGCGGTGAAATGAATCCGCTGGGCCGCTACCTGATTGTCAGGCAAGCCGATGCGCACGCGTGGACGGAGATCTGGCTGCCGAATCGCGGCTGGCACCGGGTTGACCCAACGGCAGCTGTCGCGCCCGAACGTATCGAGTCCGGTATAGCGGGGGCAATGTTATCCGGCATTGCGGCAAGCTGGGGGCTTGCCGCGCCGATCGCGCTTATACATCGCATGGGACTGACCTGGGATGCCTTAAACGCCAAGTGGAACGACTGGATTCTCGGGTACGGGTCGGATCAACAGAAGTCGTTCCTCGAATGGCTCGGCATGGACGAGCCCGACTGGCGGAAGATGATGTTGACGCTGACCTTTCTGCTTGCCGCCCTCGTAGGCCTGATCAGTCTCGTCCTGATGATGCGGTATCGATCGCCGCCGAAAGACCACGCCGCCTTGTTGTACAAGAAATTTACGCGGAAAGCCGGCTTAGCCCCGAACTGCGGGGAAACCCCGCAGGACTATGCGAGCCGATTAAGCGAGGACAGGGAAGAACTCGCCGCCGGCGCAGACCGAGTGACAGTACAGTACCTGTCAGCGCGCTACGGGCCGCCGAACCCCGCAGCAATGGACTTGCTGAGAGCCGCCGTCGCCGGATTCAAGACTAGTACTGCGTCAAGGTGATATTGATGGATTCAGAGCCACCGGGGCAAAAATCACGAATCTGACAAAGCCCGGTCATTTCCAATGCTCGCTTGCGACCGGTCGTGTTGAAAAACTCTTTTTCGCGGCCGGTGAAAAAATCTTGACTCCCCAGACGAATGGCTGCCTCGTATTCGTCTTACTACGCCGCTACCTTACATAAAATATGACGCAGTTCCATGTCACGGCCGTGATGCAGGCGAACGACACCAGCGATGTTTTCTGTCAAATTGTGACAACAGTAACAGTATTGGAACGCGGTATGCTCTAATCGCCGCTGCCCGCGTCCTGATGGGTTGTTGAGTATGGTCAATTCTCTGCTATACAAAGCGTGTTTGTTGCCTGCTGTCTTGCGGCGTTATGCGCCCTTCAGGCGTAATTCGCTCTATTCCTGGCTCAGCTGGCACGCCAACGACCTGACTTTTTTCACGCTGCTGGGCCTGCCGGTCGTAATGCTCGGCTTAATGTTCCGCTTTGCTTACACGGACCATCTTCAGGTCGAATTAGAGCAACAACGCTATGCGGATCTTACCTGTCTTGCCCGAAACATTTACTTCGAAGCAAGAGGTGAACCGATGGCAGGTCAATACGCAGTTGCTGAAGTCACCATGAACCGCGTCGCATCCAAGCGTTTCCCCGGGTCCGTCTGTGCGGTCGTCCATGAGGCCAGGTGGGACAGGATCAGGAAGCGCTATGTCGGTGCCTTTTCCTGGACAGAACTGGACTCTGTGCCAAGGCCGAAAGAAGTTCCCTGGGAATTGGCTACATTGGTAGCCGTTGCGGCCTACGACAATCAAGAAGAACTCAAAGTCCCCGGAGCATTGTTCTATCATGCCGACCGTATTTCCCCTCGCTGGTCACGAACGAAGAAAATGGTCGCGCAAATCGGCGCGCATAAATTCTACGAGTGATATCGTCCCGGTAATAATTTCTTCCTGTCCGATCGAGCGTGCCAGGACCCATACTAATCCTGACGGACGATAGACGAACGACTGCCTCGGATTCGTTTTACCAAGTCGCTACCTTACATAAAATACGACGCAGTTCAACGTCATCGGCGTGATGCAGACGAACGACATCAGAAATAATTTCTGTCAGATTGTGACAACAAATAACAATAACGGTTGCCTGATTTCACCTACTGACGCCCCCCCGCCGAGTACGCCCAGGCGAAAACCACAAATTCTCAAAGAACCGGATTGCACCGGTTACGAGGACCCGGACATGAAGAATGTACAACTGGGATTCATACTGATCGAACGCATGATCGCCGCAGCAATCATTGGTATTGTCGCTCCGTTGTTCGCGAGCGACGTCAATGCTCAAACCCTGAAAGAGGAGCAGAATTGTCTCGCACTGTCGATTTACTGGGAGGCAAGAGGAGAAATTCGTCGCGGCATGATCGCCGTGGGATGGACAGTGCTCAATCGCACGCGGAGTGAGCATTTCCCGTCCACACCTTGCGAGGTTGTGCATGAAGGCGGTGAACAGGGGCCCTGTCAATTCTCCTGGTGGTGTGACGGGAAGAGCGACAGACCACGAGATCGAGACAGCTGGACAGCGGCCCTCCTGTTATCTGCCAGGCTATTGGTTGATCCGCCGCCGGATCCGACCGGCGGTGCACTGTTCTACCACAGCACATATATTCCGTTGCCCTGGAGGCGAAAGCGCATCCGAACCGCCCAGATTGGCGGACACGTATTTTATCGCTAGGATTATTGAATCAGGTTGGGCCGACCATGGTGAGGGGAGCTAAATCCTGTTATTGCTGCTTCCCCAACTCATGCGCCCCCCTGTTACTATCGAACTCAGCGTCATTCGCGAAGCCGAGCCGACACATGGTTTCGATCCAATTGATCACCGTAGCCTCGTCCATGCGGATCGGTGTTGTCCAGCCGGGTTGTCATGAATAAGGCGGGATCGCCCGCAGATTCGCCAGACCGTGAGTCGTATCCTAAATCCACGAGTTTCGAGTTCAAGGTTTCGGCATTTGCCGAGTCGTTGGTGTAAAAGAAAAATTCCAGGCGAAGTTCACGATCCCTCGTGCTCCCGGAGCTGCGCGAGAGCTTGACGAGTCATAGAGACCTGTCTGGCCAGGTTCGTCTCAAACTGTGCCTCGGTCTGATATGGACTGGACGAACTTTTCGAGCCAAAAAGCTTGTCGAATATGCTCACAAGATTTGCCCGCCTGGTGGGGATTCGTTGCAGCTGTGGTACACAATGACCACTCCCGGGCTCAGCTCAAGTGCTTGTATGGCGTCGGCCGCAGCTCTTTTCCACGATGAAATGAACATTTCCAGTACATTTGTTTCCCGGTACCACCATTCCAGGTAGGCCTTGCGATGACGGTGCTCAGCTGTCAGGACACTCGGGTTCGAAACACTTGCGGCACTCCGGGCAATAGCTGTATGTCTTACAGGTGGGACATTCATCGCAGGGGCTCTTATGCTCGCTGCAGTAACGTAGCTTCCTGGTTGCCGGGTGCTTGTTCTGTGGGATCGCTCGGCATTTGATTCTCCTTAGTGTCTGTTGCGCCGACATTACATGGGCGCCCAAAAGCTTATGAACTGACAATATTATCAGTATTTTAGTCCTCGGATTTGATCGGGCTCCAGGTGCTTGCCCGAAAGGAACCCTGGGCCGAATTATCATGTATCTTCGTCCTGGGTTATCCCGGGTTTGCTCGCGCGCTCTCCATCTTGTTTTACGCGCGTCAGCACCACCATGCCTGCGATGAACAACGGTATTAGAGCGGCCAGAATATATTTCGGTTCGTCGCTGAACATTGCAACCATAAATACCAGGAATGGGCCCAGTATGTGTGCGAACTTCGTGAGCATGTTGTAAAAGCCGAAAAACTCACCGGACCGTTCGGGCGGGATCAACGATGCATAAAGTGCGCGGCTCATGCCCTGTACGCCACCTTGTACCAGCCCGATCGTAATCGCCATCGCGTAGAACTGTCGGACGTCATCGAGAAACGCGGCCCAGCAGGCAACGCTGATATAGACAACAAGCCCAAGATAAAGCGCATTTTTTTCACCGAAGCGATGACCGAGTACGCCGTAAGCAAGTGTCGCAGGAAATCCGACAAAGTTGGTAATCAACAACGCAGTCACGAGATCTGCCGAACTGAAACCGAGACGCTGGCCGAAATTGACCGCCATGAATATGACGGTGAACACACCATCGATATACAACCAGTAAGCGATCAGGAAAAGCAGGACGTTCCGATACTTGCTGATTTCCCTGAACGTGTCCATCAAAGCGCCGTATGCCGCCCGGACCGTGCCTCCTCCAGCGATGGCGGAAGGTTTGCCCTCACGAACGATGAACATGAGCGGCAGGAGAAAGACAATCCACCAAATGCCGACGGATATGAACGCAAACTTGACGACCTGCGCGGTGTCGGCGAAACCGAATGCCTGCGGCGTGCGCAGCATCCATACATGCAACGCGAGCAAAGATGCACCACCGAAATAGCCCAGGGAGAAGCCCAGAGACGAAACCAGGCTGTAATACCGCGGATTGCTGACGTCGACGATCAGCGAGTCATAAAATACGTTGGCGCTGTAGTAGCCGATCGAGGCCAGCATGAAAAGAGCAAGCGCCCAGGGCCAACCGCCCACGTCGATCAGACTCAGGCCGGCCGTTGCTACCGCACCAAGTACGGCAAGAATAAAAAGGAAGCGTTTCCGATAACCGCCGCTGTCCGCAATAGCTCCAAGCACCGGCGCCATCAAGGAGACGACGACGCTGGCACATAAGGTCACCAACGCAAGTCGTGCGGTGACAGTTGAACCCTCTTCGCCGACACTCCAGTAGCTGCCGAGAAAAAGTGGAAACAGGACTGCCAGAACACTCAACGCGAACGCCGAGTTGCCCCAGTCGTAGAGCGCCCACGCCATCACCTGCCGATTGAAGATGCTCGATCGGATCATCGCTTTGATACTGGTCAGTGCTCCCTCGTCTCGCGGAAACGAATATCCGGCCAGCGCTCCTCGGTAAGGCTGAGGTTCACCCTGGTTGGCGCAATGTATACGAGACTTTCCCCGTGATCCAGCGCGAGATTATCGTGCGCCTTTTTCCTGAACTCGCTGAGTATCTTGTCATCGTCTGCATCAACCCATCTGGCAGTCGCAACGTTGATTGGTTCGAACAGGCAATCGACTTTGTATTCATACTGCAATCGATGGGCAACGACGTCGAATTGCAATGGGCCGAGAGCACCGAGAATCAAATCGTTGTTTCGCAGCGGCCTGAATAACTGAGTCGCGCCCTCCTCGCACAACTGCGCCAGGCCCTTTTTCAGGGCCTTGAGCTTGAATGGATCCTTCAATACGGCGCGTTTAAAGATTTCCGGTGCGAAATTCGGAATGCCGGAGAATCGAATTGCCTCTCCTTGTGAGAAACTGTCGCCGATATTGATCGTTCCATAATTATGCAGGCCGATGATATCGCCCGCGTAGGCCGTCTCCGTATGCTGCCGGTCTGCAGCCATGAATGTGATCGCATCGGCGATCTTCATTTCCTTGCCGGATCGAACATGCGTGAGCCGCATGCCTTTTTGATATTTTCCGGAACAGATTCGCATGAAGGCTATGCGGTCGCGGTGCGCCGGATCCATGTTCGCCTGAATCTTGAATACAAAACCCGTCAGCTCGTTTTCATTCGATTGGATCGTGCGCACGTCACTTTCGCGGGGACCCGGAGGTGGCGCGATATCGATAAACTCGTCAAGCAATTCTTTGACGCCGAAATTCGAGATCGCCGAACCAAAGAACACAGGCGTCTGTTTCGCCGCCAGATAATCGTCGATGCTGAGTTGCGGGCAGCCGCCCTTGACGAGTTCGATTTCCTCACGAAAACTTGCTGCATCATTGCCGAGAATTTCTTCGGCCTTTGTCGATTCCAGGCCGTCGATGACTTCGATATCCGACGCCCGGCCCCGGCCGGTACCGGTGTAAAGGTAAATTCTGTCCTGCAGCAGATGATAAACGCCCTTCAAAGAGCGTCCCATGCCGATCGGCCAGGTTACCGGCGAACAATCGATCTTCAGTACTGATTCGATCTCATCCAGCAGCTCGATCGGTTCCCGTCCATCCCGGTCGAGCTTGTTGATAAACGTCATGATCGGCGTGTCACGCAGACGGCAGACATCCATCAACTTGATCGTTCGCTGCTCCACACCCTTGGTGCAATCAATAACCATCAGCGCCGAATCGACCGCAGTCAAAGTCCGATAGGTATCTTCGGAGAAATCTTCGTGGCCTGGCGTATCCAGCAAGTTGACAATGCAGTCACGATACGGGAACTGCATGACCGAAGACGTTACGGAAATGCCCCGCTGCTGCTCCAGCGCCATCCAGTCGGACGTGGCATGGCGGCTGGCCTTACGGCCCTTGACCGTCCCGGCGAGCTTGATCGCGCCGCCGAACAGCAGAAGCTTTTCAGTCAGCGTCGTCTTGCCGGCGTCAGGATGCGAGATAATCGCAAAGGTTCGCCGCCGGCTGACTTGTTGTTGGATATCGGACATTGGCTTTAGTGTGCGCTGATGCGCAAACTGATCGAATGGCGGCGCAGTCTAGCAGGAAAACGGGGACAGACCCCGGGACGGACCCCGTCTTGTTTACTTTTCAGATTTCAGCATTTTTGCAAAAACGGCAGCATCTTCCCTGCCTTCGATCGCCTGATAGTAGGCCGGCCGATTGGCGATCTGCCGAAAACCGTGTTTACGATACAGGGACAAGGCGCTGGCATTTGATGGCCGTACCTCCAGAAACACTTCTTTGACCTCGGCTGATCTGGCCCGTCCCAGGATTTCGTTCAGTAGCCGCTCGCCATAACCGAGCTCCCGGAATATTGGATCCACGCAGAGATTGAGGATATGAGCTTCCCCCGCCGCGACGGACAAGACGCCGTAGCCGGCAATCTCTTCCCCGCGCACGAGCACAATGCAGTTGTATCCGGCCAGGAGACAATCACGGAAGACACCGTGACTCCAGGGAAACTCATAACTGCGGCGTTCGATATCGGAGACGAGCGGCAGATCGTCATGGACCATGGTACGGATACGAGCCGGGACCTGGGGTGCAGGGCTGATCATGTCGGTAATTCTTGCACTATCTGCCTCGCAAGGCACAAGTCCTCCCAGACCTTTCTTTTCTGGGAAGGACTACGCAACAGGTAAGCAGGATGATAGGTCACGACAAGCGGCACTTGTCCGCTAGTCAAAGAGTGGGCCCGGCCCCGCAAGCGGCCCAGCGGCGAATCGGTGTGCAATAACTGCTGCGCCGCAATGCGGCCAACGGCCAGGACCAGCCGGGGCTTGATCATCTCGATCTGACGCTCCAGATAGTCCCGACAGGCCGCCGCCTCATCGGCGGCCGGGTCACGGTTGCCCGGCGGCCTGCATTTCAGGATGTTGGTAATAAACACGCTACCGCGATCCAGTCCGACGGCCCGCAGCATTTCATCCAGCAGTTTTCCGGCCCTGCCGACGAACGGTTCCCCACGGCGATCCTCCTCTGCCCCTGGCGCTTCGCCGATGATCATCCAGTCCGCATGCCGATTTCCCACGCCGAAGACTGTCTGCGTACGGGATTTATGCAATGGGCAGCGGATACAGCCGGCAACGCTTGCCTGAAGCTCGGTCCAATCCGGCGCCGGGTCGTCGGCAGTCACGGTGACCTCGACAAGGTCCGGGACCGACTGACCGGCTTGCTCACGCGGTACCCAGACGTCGATACCGAGCGCCCCCAGGTATTCCAGCCTGTCGCGCTCAGCCGGCATTATCCGTTCCGCCTGCTGGCCGTAGCGCCCGCCTGCGCCATAACCAGTAGATTGGGCCCGACGCCGCGTACGCCCCGAACAGGATCAGAAAGACGACCGGTGGATCGAGGGCAATTAGTATAAAAATCAATACGATACCTATCAAATACGTGAACGGTATGCGGCCTCCGAAGTTGATCTCTTTGAAACTGTAGTAACGGAAACGGGACACCATGAGCACCCCTGCCGCCGCGGTGACGGCAAATGCCAACGCGAGGCCGCCAAGTCCTGCCAGTTCCAGCTCACTGCTAAGCCAGACAAATGCCGCAACCAGTGCGGCAGCCGAGGGACTCGGCAGGCCGACAAAAAACCGCTTGCTGGTACCCGTTGCCTGCGCATTGAATCTTGCCAGCCGCAGCGCTGCCGCCACCACAAAGAGAAACGCGACCAGCCACCCTACCCGGCCCCAGGCCACATTCCATTCCGTCAGGCGCGCGACGCCCCATTCATAGACGACGACGGCCGGCGCCAGTCCGAATGAAACCATGTCGGAAAGACTGTCATATTCCTTGCCGAACTGCGTCGACGTATTGGTCAGGCGCGCAACGCGCCCATCCAGACCGTCGAGAACCATCGCAATGAAAATCGCAGCACCGGCTTTGTCAAAGTTCCCATCGACCGCCGCAACGATCGAATAGAAGCCGGCAAACAACGCTGCAGTTGTTAAGAGATTGGGCAACAAGAAGATGCCTCGTCGCTTGAATTTTTTCCTGACCGGAGTCATATGACCCATTGTGACAAATGAGGAGCGCCGCTGCTTATAGTGCCATTCTGCTCGCCGCTTTAACAAATGAGACGCACATTGATCTTATGGATGCGGGAGTTTTGCCAGTACGTCTGCGCCGGCCATTACTCGCTGACCGACTTTTACCAGCACACGGCTTGCAATGGGTAACTGCACCTCTGCGTACCGGGTTAGCCTGAGGTAAGCGCAGCGCTGACCCTGGCCCACACGTTCCCCGTAGCGCAGGAACGCGAGTGGCGCCAGACCGAAGCGATAACCGCGAAATTGCAGCACAACGTCATCACCCTCGTCGCTGCGTACCCAAAGACCGTTTTTTTCGCTGGTAACTATCCTTTCCAGCGGCTCGCCATGCAGGTCCATTATCTTGCCTTCGATCGGACAGCGCGCTGTATAGGTTCCCAGGCTGTTGACACGAATGATGATCCTGTGCGATTCACCGTCCACGATACCTTTGTCCGTCACGGCGACATCAACTATCACGCCGTCGGCCGGGCTCACAACGCCCAGGGGTACTGCCGGAATCTGCCGCCTGGGATCGCGAAAGATGAGAAACAGATAGATCAACAGCGCGGCCGGTAACGCCGCAGCTACAGCGCCCCGGAAATGCCAAACCACACCAGTAAGTATCGCCGTTGCCAGCAGAAAGAAAATGCCTTCTCCGGCAATGAACGGAGTTCGCCGACCTTCCAACACCAGTCCCCTATTGTCTCAAAATGTATTCGGCTAGAATGTGCGCGCCCCAGCCACTTAAATCAGAATATACATGCGTTTCACTGAATTTGGACTTACTACCCTAAAAGAGATTCCAGCGGAAGCTGAGATTGTCAGTCACCAGCTCATGCTGCGGGCCGGCCTCATCCGGCGCCTGGCATCCGGACTGTTCACCTGGATGCCGCTCGGTCTCCGGGTCATGAGAAAAGTCGAAGAAGTCGTCCGCCGGGAAATGAACAAGGCCGGCGCGCTCGAAATGGTCATGCCAGCCGTGCAGCCTGCCGAATTATGGCAGGAGTCGGGGCGCTGGGACGAATACGGCCCGTTACTCCTGCGCATACGGGACCGGCATGACCGGGAGTATTGCTTCGGACCCACACACGAGGAAGTCATCACCGACCTCGCCCGTCGTGAGCTCAAAAGTTACAAGCAGCTCCCGGTCAACTTTTATCAAATCCAGACCAAGTTCCGTGATGAGATTCGGCCGCGTTTCGGTGTGATGCGCGCGCGCGAATTCATCATGAAGGATGCCTATTCATTCGATATCGACCAGGCATCACTCGAAAAGTCGTATCAGAAAATGCACGCGGCTTATTCGGCAATCTTCGAAGGCCTGGGTTTGAAGTTCCGGGTCGTCGATGCCGATAGCGGTGAAATCGGCGGCAGCCGTTCTCAGGAATTCCACGTGCTCGCTAATTCCGGGGAAGATGCAATCGCGTACTGCGACGAAGACGGTTACGCATCAAACGTCGAAACCGCGGCGACGTTTCCTTCTGACGAAAAAGCGCCCGCAGCAACGCAGGAACTGCAGAAAGTCGAAACACCGCAAATCAAAACCATCGACGCATTGGCTGAATTTCTGAAAGTGACACGCGAGCAAACCTTGAAAGTCCTCATTGTCGATGGCGACGACGGACCCGTCGCGCTGGCGTTACGGGGCGATCACGAATTGAATGCCGTCAAGGCCCAGCGTCTCACCGGGGTCGCATCACCGATTCAAATGGCGGACGCCGGCACAATTCGCAAAGCAACCGGTTGCGATACCGGCTTCGCCGGTCCCATCGGTCTCGATATTCCGATCTATTTCGACCACGCAAGCCGGCAGATGTCAGACTTTGTCTGCGGTGCCAACGAAACCGATATGCATTACACCGGTGTCAATTTCGGCCGTGATGTCGATCTGCCGGAGACTGTTGACATTCGAAACGTCGTTGACGGCGATCTCACCCCGGGCGGCAAAGGCACATTAAGCATTGCCCGCGGAATCGAGGTTGGTCATATTTTTCAGCTGGGCACCAAGTACAGCAAGGCGATGGGCGCAACGGTGCAGGACAGCAGCGGCGCCGAGACTCCGATGGTAATGGGCTGCTACGGCATTGGCGTAACACGAATCGTCGCTGCCGCGATCGAGCAGAACCATGACGACAAGGGCATCATCTGGCCCGAACAGCTTGCCCCGTTCGACGTCATTCTGATACCGATCAATATGCAGCGCTCTGAGCCTCTGCGCGAAGCGGCGGAGCAACTGTATTCCGAAATGCAGGACATGGGGCTGGAAGTCCTGTTCGACGACAGGGATGCCAGGCCTGGCGTCAAGTTCGCGGATGCCGAATTGATCGGGATCCCGCACCGCGTCGTCATCAGCGAGCGGGGCCTTGAGTCAAACGAACTCGAGTATCGGCACAGGCGGGACAGCGAGCCACGAATGTTGAAACGTGATGCTGCTCTCGAATTGTTGCGAGATTCGTCGATAAGCTAAGATATCGACGCACGATCGGCACAAATATGCGAATTGCCCAGATAATCTCGATTTGGCTTCTCGCTGTCATGACGAGCCTGGTCACGGCACAGGAGCAACCCGACCCGCAACTCCGCGAGTTACTCCGCGTTGCGGCCAACGAGGCCGATAGCTTTCCCGACCGCTTCGATGCCCAGGTCTGGTTGCACGATATGTCTGCCAGGCTTGCGAGACAGGTAGAGGATCCCGAAGAACGAATCGCAATTCTGAAGCGGGTGCATCATGAGGCAACGCGTGCCGAAGTCGCACCCGAACTGGTCCTCGCCGTCATCGATGTCGAAAGCAACTTCGATCGTTACGCCATTTCGGTCGCCGGAGCTCGCGGACTGATGCAGATCATGCCTTTCTGGCTCGACGAAATCGGCAGGCCGAATGACAACCTTATTCATATCGGTACCAATCTCCGCTTCGGCTGCACGATCCTGAAGTACTATCTGGATATGGAAAATGGCGACCTGAAACGTGCGCTCGGTCGCTACAACGGCAGCCTCGGCAGACGGAAGTATCCGAACAAGGTGCTCGATAAGCTCAGGGAAAAATGGTTCCGGGTTTAACCCTGGCCAATAGAAAAACACTCGCGTTCGCAATATGCCACCGGCTCGACATCGACGCCGGTAACAGACGCCATCCGGGGCCCGTCCTGCAACCAGGCTGCAAGTTTGTCGATGGCATCCACGCGGCCACAAGCAAGGACTTCCACGGTGCCGTCTGCCAGATTTCTCGCATAACCCGTGAGCGAAAGCTGAACCGCAACATCGCGCGTACTGGCGCGAAAGAAAACGCCCTGGACTCGCCCGGTAATTAGAAATCGGCGGCAGGAAAGAGAGTCCGAATCACTCATGTGAACTGCGACAGACTAATCTTTGTCGCTGCTACCTTCGGAAACTTCAAGTGCTTTGCGCGCTTTTTCCTTGGCAAGCGTCGCGTCCCGGCGTGCGGAACCGTAGGCGCGTTCTGACAGGTTTCTTTGTGCGCTATCGAGAAACGCTTCGGCCGCGCGGAAGTCCTCGGCAGCAAGGTCTTCCGCACCCGCTTCTCTGGCGGCCGCGATAGCTTGCCGTGCATCGCTCATTTCCTGAACCGGCGGGCCGGCGCTACATGCAAAAAGCAGCATACAGAGCGCAACAACGATGCCGCGCCCAAGCCTGCCGGCTGTCCCGCCGGCTTTATTAGTCGAATTTACTGTGCGCACCCGGGAACGCTAACAAGCAGCAATGCTTACAGTCAAGCAATCGCGGGGAGACTGACGGCCGATTCACTGCCTGATAGAGTGGCCCGGCGTTGATAGCACTGGGGTCACGGGAAATAATCATGAGTCTCACTATTTATCACAACCCACGCTGCTCTAAGTCCCGGAAAACACTGGAGATAATTCAGGACAACGGGATCGAGCCAAATATAATCGAGTACCTGAACGATCCGCCCGATGCGGCTAGGACCGAGCATTTGGCAGCGCTGCTGGGGCTGAAGGTCGCCGGCCTGTTGCGCAAGTCCGAGGCCGATTTCACGGAGGCCCATGATCTGCCGTCGCTCGAGGATAATGCCGCGCTGGCCGGGTGGCTCAGGGAACACCCGAAAGTGCTGCAACGCCCGATCGTGGTTGACGATGATCGCGATCTCGCTGTGATAGGCCGCCCGCCGGAGAACGTGCTGGAGCTCTTCAAAGAATGAGCCGCGAGAAAACGCAGGAAGTTCTCGTCCTCTACTACTCGCGCTACGGCGCTACCGAAGCGCTCGCGCGCGAAGTCTGCCATGGCGTGGATTCGGTGAAAAACACGGCCGCACGTTTGCGGACGGTTCCGGCCGTCTCAGCGGTCAGTGAGGCGGTCGAAGCTCCTGTCCCGGAGGACGGCCCGCCTTATGCAACTCAACTGGACCTGAAGGAATGTGCCGGTCTCGTGATGGGCAGCCCGACAAGATTCGGCAACATGGCGGCGCCACTCAAGTATTTTCTCGACGGTACCGGAAGCGAGTGGCTGGGCGGTACGTTGGCGGGTAAACCCGCCGGTATTTTTACATCGACATCGACATTGCATGGCGGACAGGAATCGACTTTGCTGACCATGGCAATTCCGCTTCTGCACCACGGCATGCTCATCGTCGGGCTACCCTACACCGAAATTCTGCTGACGGAGACAAGAACCGGCGGCACACCCTACGGTGCGAGCCACGTAAGCTGGAACAAAACCCCGGACCAGCTAAGCAAAGAAGAAAAACAGCTTGCTCGTGCACTCGGTGAACGCGTCGCCAGAATCGCAGTCCGGCTTATCAGACCACCAGCACACTCTTGACGAACGGAATCGTCAGGCGTCGCTGCGCTTTGAGTGATTCCAGATCGAGCCTGTCCAGGAGCGCATACAGGCTTGCCATGTCCCGTTTACGCCGCGTCAAAAGATAGTTGGCTGTCTCAACAGGCAGATCGAGCCCCCTCATACTCGCGCGAAGCTGCAGTGCCCTGACCCGATCGGTGTCGGCAAGTGGCTGAACATGAAATGGCGGCAGTCTCATGAATCGGCTTGCAAGGTCCTGTAGTTCGAAACCACACTCACGAGGTGACGCGCTGGCTGAAATAATCAGAATGCCGCCTGAATCCAGGGCCTGATTACATAGCTCGAACAGCGCACGTTCCCATTCCGGCTCGCCGGCGACCGTATCGATATCGTCCAGGCAAATGAACTGCCGGGTCTCCAGGCCGTCAAGCACTTCAGGCCCGGCTGCCACGAACCGAGCGAGCGGAAGATAGGCAGATCGATCGCCGGTACGATCGCAAACCGCTTGCAGAAGATGTGTTTTTCCGGTTGCAGATGCACCCCAGATCCAGCACCCGGGGCTGTTGCCAGTACCGCTAAGTTCGATCAGATAAGCAACAAGCGCGTCGTTGCCCGCAGACCAGAAACTTTCAAATACGGCGTGATCCTGAAGTTGCAGTGGCAATGCCAGCTGGCTCAAGGTGTGGGCTCTCCTGGGTTTTCTTCAACAGCCGTATCCGGATGTTCCGCCAGATACTGGTTGTAGGCAAACCTGACCAGCACCGACAGGATCGCCGCCGCGGGGAGTGCAAGCAGGACACCGAAGAAGCCAAACAACTGCCCACCGGCCACAATCGAAAAAATCACGATCACAGGATGCAGACCGATCCGGTCGCCGACAAGCTTCGGCGTCAAAAAAGAGCCTTCGATCATTTGCGCAATCGTAAACGTGGCGACGACACCGGCCAGCATCCACAGCGGATTCGGCTCCATCGCGACGGTCAGTCCGGCGAGACCTATGCCGAAGACGAAACCCAGATACGGGACAAAGCTGACCAGTCCGGCGACCACGCCGATCGCGATCGCAAACTCCAGGCCGACAAGTGTCAGTCCGGTGGAGTAGATAATGCTCAACGCGAACATGACCAGTATCTGCCCGCGCAGAAATGCGCCCAGCGCATCATCGGTATCGCGCGCAAGCTTGAAAACGGTTTCACGCTGTGCGCTTGGGACCAGCGCGCCCAGTCGCTTCATGATCGAGTCCCAGTCCCGCAGCAGATAGAACGTAAGAATTGGAATCAGGAAAAGGCTCAATAACGCCGCAACGAGTGCACCGCCACCCTTGCCCAGGCTCAGGAGTACTTTTGCTCCCCAGCTGCCGGCCATCTCGCTGTAACGAGACAGGAAAGCGGCAAGACCAATATCGCTGCCGGGATCAATGCCAAGGAAATCACGTGCCCACGGCAGCCAGGTTCCTTCCGCCTGAGCAATGATGCCGGGTAATGCCTGCAGGAGAGCCGATACCTGCGTCTGTATCAATGGCACGACCAGTAGTATCAACAGTCCGAGGAGCAGAAACGTCAGCAAAAAGACGGTGACAACGGCAATGGTGCGTGGAAATCTGAGCCGTTGCAGGCGGTCCGCAAGCGGATCACCCATATAGGCGAGGAGCCCCGCAGCGACGAACGGCGTGAGTACCGGCGCCAGCAGATACAGGAGCCAGCCTGTCAGCGCAGCTGCGATGAGCCAGTTCGTTCGATTGTCGCTTCTTGCCATTGTTATTCCTTACTGAGGATCCTGCCGGTCCAGGCCCGCACATAATCGATGCCACTGATGACGACCGTCACGAGAACGGCGGCACCGAGAATTGTAATGCTGATCTGATCCGGCCAGCCGAACCCCGCACGGCTCAAGACGAAAAGAACGAGGCTTAGCTCGAACGCAGTGTTGAGTTTGCTGATGCGGGTCGGATCTCCCGTAACCGGCCGCACAAGAAAATTATAGGCCATGGCGCCACCAAAGATAACAACATCACGCAATACGACGATGGCGGGAAGCCACATCGGCAGGTGGCCGGTGACACCCAGGGTCACGAATGTGCCTGCAATGAGCAGCTTGTCTGCAGTGGGATCGAGTAAAGCACCGGCGCGCGTATGCCAATTGAAGCGCTTCGCAAGATAGCCATCCACGCCATCCGAAAAGCCGGCAACGATAAACAGGATCAGGGCGATGTCATGGCGGCCGTTCAGCATCAGCCAGAGAATCGGCGGCACGAGTCCGATGCGCAGCAGGGAAATCGCGTTTGGCAGCCAGCTTAACGACATACAGCGCGGGACATAGTTGATCAGAAATTCCGACCAGGCGCGCGGTACATGAAGTCGAGGGAATCGAATTCCGGAAATGGGTCGAGCGGCGGGATCTCGTCAAATTTTTCTATAGGTATCAGGATGTTACCGGTCTCCAGCGCCCTGCCCAGGTGGGCCGAGCCGCCGCGCAGCCGGACCTCATATCGAATCTCGTCGCCTTTCACCGTGTGCACTTCGAAGTCTTCGATCAGACTCAAATTCTCCAGGAACCGCTGCACGGTGCCGTATGCCCTGACCGAGTCGATGCCGGCAATGTTGAGCGTAACCGTTCGCAAAGGTGCATCGCCGGCAAATGCAAATTCGGCAGCCAGGGCATCTGCCAGGAAATTCACAGCATCCTCGGGTTCACCGCTCCATTCCTGTCGAACGCCACCAAAATACCAGGTCCATCGATTCCTTTGCACGGCGCCTGCGCGGACCCGCCCAACAAGAATCGAATTCGCCTGATAGCGACGGGAGGCTTGCAGCAGTTGCTCGTCAAAGCCGCCCCATATGTCAGTAAAGCTGACACTCTGCAGGTCTTCCGTATCCAGCAGAGGAAATACGACAGGAATGCCGCGCCTCGAGGCGGTCGCATGAATGCGTTCGCGCAATAAGCGGTTACGGTCTATGGAGCGCGAAGCGCCGGCCATGGGTTCCGGATCATCTGCCGCGACGATTTCCCGTTCGCCCTGACCCCAGTCGACAGCAAGCCACACCAGTGTCAACGGACGGTCGACACCCCATACCGTTTCCCCGGCGCTGCGAAGCACGTTTTCGACGGCCGCGCCGTCGAATGAAATCAAAAGCGTCTCGTCTGCGCCCTGGCGAAATTGCAGTACATATCGAGCAGGGTTCGGAAACAACTCTTCCAGGAGCGGCGTTTCTGGTGGCAACTCCGATCCGGTCACGCGTACAACTATCTCCCATAACCCTTTCTTGTAAGCGGTGGCCCGCGGATTGTCCTCCTCAGGATCGAGCGGCACCTGGACTGTAAAGAGGTTCGGGTCTTCGATCGCAAAGACATTCGGTGGCGTGAACGCAAGAACTGCCGCCAAAAGCCAGCAACAGGAACGCCAATTTGAGATGCCCGGGCGCCGGACAAACTCCTTATTAGCTGGCATAACTTCATTCATGGGTGATTCCAGGAACCGGGTATTCTGTAAATATGGTTTCCCCGCCAGGGGCCAGGCACTATTATATCGCCCTCACAGAGAATGCCACTGCTTGAATTTGCCGGCCCCGCATGACGACAAAACCTCTCACTTATAAAGATGCCGGCGTCGATATCGACGCCGGCAATTCGCTCGTCGAACGAATCAAACCACTGGTCGCGAAGACAGGCCGCAAAGAGGTGCTATCCGGGCTCGGCGGCTTCGGGGGGCTTTTCGCCATTCCACCGGATCGGTATGAGGAGCTAGTCCTGGTCTCCGGCACTGACGGCGTTGGCACCAAACTCAAGCTGGCACACCAACTGCAACGCCATGACACGATTGGCATCGATCTTGTCGCGATGTGCGTCAATGACGTACTTGTCCAGGGTGCTGAACCCCTGTTTTTCCTCGATTACTTCGCCTGCGGCCGCCTCGATGTCGACATCGCCCTGGACGTCGTGACCGGCATCGCCGCCGGTTGTGAACAGGCCGGTGCAGCCCTGATCGGCGGTGAGACCGCCGAAATGCCCGATATGTATGCGGAGGGCGAATACGATCTGGCCGGATTTTGTGTGGGCGGCGTCGAACGAAAGAACCTGATTGACGGCAGCACGGTCAAACCTGGCGATGCCATCATCGGCATTGCATCCAGCGGACCACACTCAAACGGCTATTCACTCATTCGCCGCGTACTTGAAATCGACAAGCAAAGTGACATAGACGGCGTGCCAATGGCGGAGCTCTTGCTCGAGCCCACAAGAATTTATGTCAGGCCCGTACTCGCGCTGATGGACAAAGTTCCGCTTAAAGGAATTGCGCACATCACCGGCGGTGGCATTACCGAAAACCTTCCGCGGGCGTTTGCGAATGACATGCATGCACGGATCGACATCAACAGCTGGCAACAGGGGCCAATCTTCGACTGGCTGGCCCACCGGGGCGGAATTGCGACCGACGAGATGCGGCGCACTTTCAATTGCGGGGTCGGCATGACCGTCGTGGTTGCGCATACGGACGCAGCGAATGCCGTGAAGATTCTCGAAGCGTCCGGAGAAACTGCCTGGCAACTGGGGGAAATCGTGAATGGTGCGGGCGAGGTGCAATACCGTTAATGGAGAAATCCAAACAGGTTTCAGCGGCAATTCTTATTTCCGGCAGCGGAACCAACCTGCAGGCGTTTATCGATGCCGCCGGGGATGGATCGCTTGATCTCAACATCGCCGTTGTCGTCAGTAACCGGCCGGACGCATACGGTCTCGTACGCGCACGCGACGTCGGCATCGCCACCGAGTGCGTACGGAATGAGGACTACCCGGACCGGGCAGCGTTTGATGAGGCCCTCGCTGATACCCTGGCTAAATATGAACCCGGGCTTCTGATCCTGGCCGGCTTCATGCGTATATTGTCGGGACAATTCGTGAGACGCTTCGAAGGGAAGATTCTCAATATTCACCCCGCACTGTTGCCGAAGTTTCCCGGCCTGAATACGCACCAGCGTGTTATCGACGCCGGGGAAACAATGCATGGCAGCACTGTTCATTTCGTGACCGAAGAACTGGATGCCGGCCCGAGGATCCTGCAGGGTCGCGTACCGGTTCTCACCGACGACACGGCAAGCCGCCTTTCAGCTCGCGTTCAGGCCGTCGAGCATAAGATTTACCCACAGGCTGCGGCCTTGTTTGCATCCGGCCGTCTGGAATTCAAGGACGGAAAATCATGGCTTGACGGTGCGAGGCTCGATGAACCCGTGCAATACGCCGGGGAGCTTTGAAACGCCCTCACACGGAATGAAGCAATATTTCATGCGACATCTGATTACCACACTGCTTTTTGCCTTTTTGTCTGCGCCCGCGCTGGCACTCACACCCTATACGGCGGTCTATGACGCCAAGGGCAGCGGATTCGGCGCCACGAATCAAACGACACTATCGGCCGCGGATTCATCTGGCCGTATCGAATACCGCGCAACTGCGAAAGCGCGCGGACTCGCCCGGCTGATCAAACATGACCCGATCGTCGAATACACACAGTTCGAGGAAATCGACGGCAAATACCGGGCAGTCGAATATCACTATTTGTTCAACGACAGCGGCAGCAAGAGAAATGCCTGGATTCTTTTCGACCGGGACAATCTCGTTGCAAAAAGCCTTTATAAGAGGGTAACGGTTGAACTCGATATTCAGTCCGACCATGTGGATCGCCTGCTTGAACAGCTGGTATTTCGCGCGGACCTGATGGCAGGCAGCGTAGCCGACAAGTATCTGACCGTTGAACGCAACTCTTTGCGCGAAGCCGTTTATGAGAAACTGGGTTCTGAAACCATCGTGACCAAAGCTGGCAGCTTTGACACTGTCAAGTACCGCCGTCAGCGTATCGGCTCATCGCGCAGTCTGATCATGTGGCTTGCGCCCGAGCTCGAGTATCTGCCCGTGCGCCTGCAGCATTTCGACGAAGACAAGACAACCGGTACAGCCACTCTGAAATCCTACGCCATAAGCAACACCGACTGAGAATTTCTCGTTGGACGGCCCGTCGGGCACCTCCTGCGAATCAGACTCCCAGTGATCCAACAAGACCGTATTGGTGGGCCACTATGCCTTGGGGAGCGTCACTCCGAGCTGTCCCTGGTATTTTCCGCCACGATCCTTGTAAGACGTCTCGCATTCCTCATCCGACTCGAAAAACAGCATCTGGGCGACCCCTTCATGTGCATATATTTTCGCCGGCAGTGGCGTGGTGTTCGAAAATTCGAGCGTCACGTGACCTTCCCATTCCGGTTCGAGGGGTGTGACGTTGACGATGATGCCGCAGCGCGCGTATGTCGATTTCCCAAGACAGATCGTCAATACGTTTCGCGGAATTTTGAAATATTCAACCGTCCGCGCAAGCGCGAACGAATTCGGCGGGATAATGCAGACATCACTTTTCTTATCAACAAAACTGGATTCGTCGAAGGATTTCGGATCGACGAATGCGGATTCGATGTTTGTGAATATCTTGAATTCGTCGGCGCAACGGACGTCGTACCCGTAACTCGAAGTGCCGTAGGAAACGATCCGGCCCCCACTGTTTTCCCTGACCTGCACGGGCTCGAACGGCTCAATCATGCCGTGCTCTTCAGCCATACGCCGAATCCAGCGGTCGGATTTGATACTCACTCGTACTAGTACTCCGTCAAGGTGATATTGATGGGTTCAGCGAGTCGTGAAGCGGCTGCACCCAGAGGGCATAAAAAACCGCCAGGCACGCCTCGCCGGTAATGGCGCATCCTTGCCAAGAGGCGCAACACCGCGGACGACCGCTGCACGGCTCGCCCGAAGGGAGCTACCCAGATGATCCAATACGGCGTTGCAGTCCTTGTAAAGGACATGCCATTCCCTGCGGACTGCGCCTTGTCTTGGATCATCTGGGTGGCTCTGAATCCGTCAATATCACCTTGACGGAGTACTAGCTTTCCTCGACAACGATCTTCGGGAAGCGATGGCTGTAATCCTTGTCCTGCATTGCCAGCAACGCAGCCATCCGCCTCGCCGTTTCCCGGTAGGCTTGCGCATGCGGCCCGTCCGGCTCCGCGATGACGCTCGGCTTGCCGCTGTCGGCCTGCTCCCTGATTCTGACATCGAGCGGCAATTGCCCGATCAGCTCCACATCGTAGTCGGCCGCCATTTTTTCGCCGCCGCCACTGCCGAATATTGGTTCTTCATGCCCGCATTCCGCGCAGATATGGGTGCTCATGTTCTCGACGATGCCGAGTATCGGCACCGATACCTTGCGGAACATCTGCAAGCCCTTGCGGGCGTCGAGCAATGCGATGTCCTGCGGCGTCGTCACGATAACGACACCGCTGAGCGGTACCTGTTGGGAGAGTGTGAGTTGGGCATCGCCTGTGCCGGGCGGCATATCGACGATCAGGTAGTCGATATCATCCCACCTGGTCTGATTCAGGAGTTGATTCAGCGCGCTCGTGACCATCGGTCCCCGCCAGACCATCGGCTGATCGGGATCGATCAGGAATCCGATCGACATGACTTGCACACCGTATGCCCGGAGCGGATCCATCGACTGGCCGTCAATGCTGGTCGGGCGCTGGCCGGCAAGACCCAACATCAGGGGCTGGCTGGGGCCATAGATATCCGCATCGAGGACACCGACCGACGCGCCGTCGGCCGTCAGCGCCAGCGCGATATTGGCGGCCGTGGTCGACTTGCCGACGCCGCCTTTGCCGGAAGCGATGGCGATGATGTTCTTGACGTTGGCCAACGGCTTCAGATTCCGCTGCACGCCGTGAGGCGTAATCTTGCTTTCGATGACCACCTTGACGTCGTCGACCGGGATCTGCGCACGGATCATGTCCTCGAGTTGAGCCTGAATTCCCTTCGCCGGGAATCCCAGCTGTAGCTCGATTTCCGCGCTCGAATCGCCGATCTCGGCACGCAGCACACGACCCACCGCGGCCAGTGGCTTGTCGATGCCCGGTACGAGCATCGAATCGAGGGTTTCCCTGAGATCAGAATCTGCTGACAATGTCACACTTCGCAAAATTGGATTAGGTAAAATTTGTGGCGGACACCGCGATTTTCGCGGTATCGGGGCCACACATTGTAACGGAGCATCAGGGTTCAAAATAGTCGGGTAGCGGTATTTGGTCTGGCTTGAGCTAACATTCGCCCCGTGGATGCTGTGGCATAATGACTCACTTGGGTCGGTATGGGAGCGACTGCGGATCTGGCCAGGTACGGTCGAGGATCCGTCGTCCGCATGGGCTTGGGCGAAACCGGAAATGAATGTTTTGCAATTTCCAGCACAAGAGAGTTCGAACGCAGAAATGCGGGCCTCTCATGGCCTCGATCTGCGTCCGTCTGACTCGCAGATGACCCCCTGTATCGTGCATCGTATGGCACATCCGGCGGACATCGTGTCATGAGTCTGCTCTCTGGCATTCGCGCTGATCAGCTGATCAGCCAACTGGCCAGTGAGTCGGATACGAACTCTCGCACCGCGCAAAAGCTGACCGAGCGCCTTAAAAAACTCGGCCCCAAAGTAATTCCCAAAGCCATCGAGGCGCTGGCGATAAGTGACCGCAACCACACGATGCTGTACGTCGACATTCTGGCCAGCCAGGTCACCGACAAGACTCTAAAGCTCTACAAAGAGGGTCTGGCAGACGGCGGCGAACGCGTCATATCCGGCACGGCGTGGGCGCTGTCGAGCAGCAACAACTACAACGCGAACGAGCTGCTCAATTTCTTTGAGGATCCCGATGTCTCGAAGCCCGCCCTCATCGAGATTCTCAAGGTTCACAAGGACTCTTTGAATGTTCATGACGTGTTGCAGCGCGCCTACCAGATGGGGCCCAAGGAGAAGTCGGCGCTTTTCGGGATTATTGAGGAAATCGTGTCCGAGGACATGGTGCCGGACCTTATTGCCCGCATGGGCGGCAAAGACCCGCTCGTCAAGGTTCATCTGATCAACCTGTTGTCAAAATTCAAGCATCGGGACATCAACCGGGCGCTGGAAATGCCGCTCAGCGACACGAACAAGATGGTTCGAAGCGCCGCGCTTGGGGCGCTCGCAAACCGCGACGGCGATATCAACATCGAGAAGGTCACCAGGTTGCTGCGGGACCCGGATCTCGAAGTTCAGAACAAGGCGGTCGATGTCATTGTAAAGATCAACCACCCGGACACAATCAAGTTCCTGGTACCCGCGCTGAAGGACGAGTCTGAATACACGCGACGATCGGCCGTTGAGGTGCTCAATGAAATCGGCAATCCCGATTCGGTCAAGGACCTGCTCGAGGCGATCAAGGACGACGACTGGTGGGTGCGCGCGAGGGCCGGCGATGCGCTGGGGGAAATCGGCGGTCCGAAAGTCATGAATTCAGTGCTCCAGCTGATCAAGGATGAAGACGAGGACATCCGTCGTACCGCGATCGAGATCCTCAATGCCACCAAGGACGAGGCTGCGGTCGACCATCTTATACAAGCAACAGATGACGAGGACTGGTGGGTCAGAGAACGTGCTGTCGATGCCCTTGCACAAATTGGTAGCAAGAAAGCAGTACCAAAACTGGTCAGCATGCTGGGGCAGAACGTCAAGACCGACACGGTCGTTGTACGGGCACTCGCCAAGCTGGGCGGTCCGAAGGAAATCTCCAAGATCGTGCCACTACTCAAGCGCCCCGAACGCGAGATTCAGATCGAAGCGATCAAAGCGATATCGCACCTCGCTGATGCGAAGCGGGCAGACACCGTTCGCAGCGTGTTGCAACAGATCAAACAGTCCGATGACCCGACCATTATCAACAACGCGGACCAGGCAATAAAGGAAATCGATGCCAAGTTCTCGGCGACTGTGCTGGAAGAAAATGTTCGTGCGGAAAAAATGAAGGAGCACACCAAGACCTTGCTCATCGACGACGCAGATATCCAGAAGCTCGTTACCGCCGAGGCAGAGGAAGCGCAGGTTGGCAAGGTACTGGATGTCTCGAAACTGGAAATCGGCACAGTCATCGATGGCCGCTACAAGTATATCGAGAAGATCGGCAAGGGCGCGTTCGGCACCGTACTGCTGATGCAGGACCAGGTCGTCGAGGAGCAGCTGATTCTGAAATTCCTGAACCCGAACGTATCATCCGATGAAGAAATGATGAAGCGTTTCGTGCACGAACTGCGTTATTCCCGAATGATTACGCACAAGAACGTCATTCGAATCTACGACTTCCTGCATTTGCAGGGCGCCTATGCGATCTCGATGGAATACTTCCCGTCGCATACCCTGAGCGGGGAGATTCCCGATAGCAAACCGATGGACTTCAAGAAGGCTCGCGGATTCTCCTTTGATATAGCGACCGGCATGTCCGTCGCCCATCAGGCCGGAGTCATCCATCGCGACCTCAAGCCGGCGAACATCCTCGTGAACGATGCCGGCCTGCTCAAGATCGTGGACTTCGGCGTTGCGGCGGCCGCCAGCAGCGGCGACACGCAACTGACGAAGACCGGCTACGTCATCGGCTCGCCGAAATACATGGCACCGGAGCAGATCCTCGGCAAGAAAGTCGATGAGACGGCCGATATCTACAGTGTCGGCGTCCTGATGTACGAGATGGTGACCGGAATTCCACCATACAGCCGGGGCGATCACATGTCAGTCATGTACCAGCACGTGCAGGGCAAGGCCAAGCTCTGTCAGGAAGTGAATCCGGAAGTTCCCGATGACTACGCCACCATAATCTCCAAATCAATGTCGGTCGACAAGACCAAGCGCTACCAGTCGATGGACGAACTGATCGACGTACTGAACGCCATGCAATTATAAGAAATGTGCGGCACCTCACTGGTGCCGGGCCCTGTTTCATCCTAGGATGGCATAATTAGCCATAATACATTCTGGCTCTTTTGCTTGGGTGCTTGGGTGCTTGGGTGCTGAATTGCTGAATTCCTATGCCGCGCATTGACTCATTTCTGAAGCTGGGCCTGGCCCAGGGCTGCTCCGACGTGCACCTGGCGGTCGGCGTACCGCCAATGCTCAGGATGAACGGCGACCTGATGCCAATCAAGTTCCGTGAACTTTCGGACTCGGAACTCGAGAGCTACGTCACGGAGATTCTGAGCGACTCGCAGAAGGAGCATTTCGGCTCAGGCAAAGACCTCGATTTTTCCTATGTCGGCGAAGATGGCGGCCGATTCCGCGTAAACCTGTTTCGCAAGGACACCGGTGTCGGTGCCGTTTTCCGCTACATTCCAAACGAGGTGCCGACGCTCGAGGGCCTTGACGTGCCCGATGTCATCCGCGATTTTTGCGACTATCACCAGGGCATGGTCCTCGTGACCGGTTCAACCGGGACGGGCAAGTCGACGACCCTCGCGGCGATGATCAATCACCTGAACCAGACCCGCAGCCTCAACATCATCAGCCTCGAAGATCCCATCGAGTTTGTGCATCCGAGCAAGAAATGCCAGGTGATTCAACGAGAACTTGGTACGCATCTGCACAGCTTCGCCGACGGCGTACGATCCGCCATGCGCGAGGATCCGGACGTCATCCTTGTCGGCGAGCTCCGGGACGCTGATACGATTTCCATGGCGATGACGGCCGCAGAAACGGGCCACCTGGTTTTGGGCACTTTGCATACGACCGGTGCTGTCAAGACGATCGACCGCATCATCGATGCGCTGCCTGGTGAACTTCGCGAGCAGACCAAGAGCTTCCTGTCACAGAGCCTGAAAGCTGTTGTAACGCAGGTTCTCGTCAAGTCTCTGGACGGCCACAATCGCAAGGCAATTTTCGAGATTCTTGTCAATAATCGTGCGATTTCCAAGCTCATTATGAACGACCAGTCGCACCAGATTCCGGCGCAGCTGCAGACCGGTCGGGATGTTGGCATGCAGGTGATGGATATGGCGCTGCTGGAAGCGATCAAGGCCAAGGAAGTCGATCCGGACGACGCTTTCCGCTTTGCCAATGACAAGAGTAAATTCCAGCTCTACGTGACTGACAGCAGCATCTTGCCGGTGCTTGATGACGACGGTTAGTGGCAGCGATCGGGAAACAGGTCATTGAATCAAGTCGATAAATATCTCACCGATGCGCTGGCGAAACAGAGCTCGGATCTGCATTTCATTTCCGGCGACCCGCCACGCGTTCGCGTCCATGGATCGCTCAGCACGCTGAGTAACGAAGTGTTGACGATGGATCATGTAAAAAACTGCATGTACGAAATCATGCCGGGCACGACGCAGAAGCACTTCGAACGGGACGATGCCGTCGACTTTGCTTACGAGATACCCGACGTTTCCCGGTTCCGGGTCAATGTCATGCGGCACCTTAACGGCATCGGCGCCGTGTTTCGGGCGATTCCGTCAAAGGCGCTCACGCTGGAACAGCTCGATATGCCTGAGGCGGTTCACAACCTGTGCAAGCAGACGTCAGGCATGATTCTGGTCACCGGGAAGACCGGGTCCGGAAAATCGACGACGCTGGCTGCGATGATCGACGCAATCAACAAACGCATGAAAGGCCATATTCTGACGATCGAGGACCCGATCGAGTTCGTCCACCGGCGACACAGTTGCCTGGTCAGTCAGCGCGAAGTCGGCGTCCACACCGAATCGTTTGCAGCTGCGCTTCACTCGGCTCTGCGTGAAGACCCGGATGTCATCCTCGTCGGCGAGCTCCGAGACCTCGAGACGATCAGCGTCGCCATAACCGCCGCCGAGATGGGCATCCTCGTCATGGGAACGCTGCATACAAACGGTGCGGCACCAACGGTTGACAGGATGGTAAATACATTTCCTGCCAATAAGCAAAGTCACATCCGCACGATGTTGTCGACCTCGCTGCGTGGCGTCATATCCCAGCAACTCCTGCCCACGAAGCACAAACCAGGCCGTATCGCCGCGCTGGAGATTCTTATAAATACTTCGGCGGTCGCAAACCTGATTCGACAGGGAAAACTCGATCAGCTCGAGACCGCGATGCAAAGCGGCGGCCAGATCGGCATGCAGACCATGGATTCGGCACTGATGGACCTGGTCGAGAGGCGCTTTGTGTCCGGCAGGGAAGCGTATCACCAGGCCAATAACAAATCGAAGTTCCAGTCGATCCGGGACGAAACCTAGGGAGATCGCCCGTCAGGCAGGTGAATCGCTCCTGCAGGAGCATGCACCGCCTGACGGGCGAATTAAAAGATTCACTCCCCCACTCAATTCCCTTTTATAATCGCCGCCTTCAGGTTTGTTCGGATCAAGTCTGCCCAGAATGAGCACAGCAGTACGTAACATTTTCGTCAGCAGCGCACTTCCTTATGCCAATGGCCCCCTCCATATGGGACATGTGGTGGAATACGTGCAGTCTGACATTTGGGCGAGATTCCAGAAGCTGCGTGGCCATAATTGTATTTATGTCTGCGCCGCAGACGCACACGGCACGCCGATCATGATCACGGCGAGGCAGGAGGGGATTACGCCCGAGCAGCTTATCGAACGGGTCTCCGCCGAACAGCACGAAGACCTGAAAGCATTTGACGTCGCCTTCGACAATTTCCATACGACGCATTCCGATGAAAACGAACTGCTCGTTCGCAGAATCTATGAGGGATTGCGCAAAGGTGGCTATATCTACACCAAGACCATCGAGCAGGCCTATGACGAATCGGAAAAAATGTTCCTGCCCGACCGATTCGTCCGTGGCACCTGCCCACGCTGCAAGAGCGAGGATCAGTATGGCGACGCCTGCGAAGTGTGCGGTGCAACCTATGCGCCAGGCGATCTCATCGACCCGCTGTCTGTGTTGTCCGGCACCAAGCCGTTGTGGAAGGAGTCGGAACACTATTTTTTCCGATTAAGTGAGTTTGGCGATCGGCTTCGCACATGGATAAAGTCGGCGGCGCTCCATCAAAACATCACCAGCAAACTCGAAGAATGGTTCGACACCGGGCTGCGGGACTGGGATATATCACGCGACGCACCCTATTTCGGATTCAAGATCCCTGACACTGACGACAAGTACTTTTATGTGTGGCTTGACGCGCCCATCGGTTATCTTGCGAGCTTTCTGCAGCTTTGCAACCGGCGCGACGATCTTGATTTCGATGACTACTGGATGGCCGGGAGTGACAAGGAGGCGTATCACTTCATTGGCAAAGACATCGTCTACTTTCACACGCTTTTCTGGCCGGCTGTGCTCCAGGGTTCGGGATTTCGCCAGCCAACCAGCGTGTTTGCCCATGGCTTCCTGACCGTCAATGGCAAAAAAATGTCCAAGTCCCGCGGCACTTTTATCAAAGCCAGAACCTATCTCGATAATCTGAACCCGAATTATCTTCGTTACTACTACGCCGCCAAACTCGGGCCGGGCATGGACGACATCGACATGAACCTGGACGATTTTACTGCGCGGGTGAATTCCGATCTCGTCGGCAAACTGGTCAATATCGCGAGCCGTTGTGCGGGCTTCATCACCAGGTACTTCGACGGCCGGCTGGCCGGCACTCTCGATGATCCCGAGTTGTTTGCCGAATTCGTCGAGGCCTCTGAAAAAATTGCCAACCACTTCGAGGCGCGCGAGTACTCGAAGGCGATGCGCAGCATCATGGCCCTGGCGGACAAGGCGAATCGATACATCGAACAGAAAAAACCCTGGGCCATGGCGAAAGACGAGAGTCAGTTGCCAGACGTCCAGGCAGTCTGCACCGAGGGACTGAATATGTTCCGGACATTGATGGTCTATCTCACGCCGGTAATTCCGGCGGTGGCCGAACAGGTGCAAAAACTTTTCAATGAAGGTCCGTGGGGCTGGCAAGCGGCCGGCGACCCATTACTGGATCACACGATCTCGACATATGAGCCCCTTTTGACGCGTATTGATGCAAAGCAGGTTGAGCGAATGGTTGAACAATCAAAAGAGCCTGAGGCCACTGGTGGCGACGATGAAGCCGGTGACGGCGGCGAGACCGGATCGCCGGAAATTACGATTGATGAGTTTGCAAAAGTCGATATGCGCATAGCGCGCATTGAAAAGGCGGAGCCCGTAGACGGTGCCGACAAGCTTCTCAAGCTCACGCTCGATCTTGGCGGAGAGACGCGCAGCGTTTTTGCCGGTATCAAGTCAGCGTACGAGCCGGAAACACTCGAAGGCCGGCTCGTCATTGCAGTCGCGAACCTGCGGCCGAGAAAAATGCGCTTCGGCCTGTCCGAGGGGATGGTTCTCGCGGCCGGACCGGGCGGCGAGGACATATTCCTGCTATCTGTGGATGCCGGCGCCAAGCCGGGCATGCGGGTCACCTGATCGAGCGAGACGCAAGGGTACCCACACACTACAATAGCAATAAGTCGTCCGGGCAGAGAAATGACTGATCTGATACTTATCTTAGTCGGCACGGTCCTTGTTAATAACTTCGTGCTGGTCAGGTTCCTGGGCCTGTGCCCGTTCATGGGTGTATCGAGGAGCCTCGAAGCGGCATTCGGCATGTCGCTGGCCACAGCATTCGTCCTGACCTTGTCCTCTGCGGTCAGCTATCTGCTTCACCAGTACGTCCTCGTGCCGCTGGAACTCGGTTACCTGCGCACGATCAGCTTCATTCTGGTCATAGCAGTGAGCGTTCAATTCACAGAGATAATGGTCCGGCGATTGAGCCCTTTGCTCGACCAGGTGCTCGGGATTTTCATTCCGTTAATCGCAACCAACTGCGCCGTGTTGGGCGTTGCGTTGCTGAATGTTCAACAAGCCAAGGGCTTTGCGCAGTCTGTCTTTTACGGTTTCGGTGCGGCGATGGGATTTGCGTTGGTTATTGTCCTGTTTGCCGCCATTCGCGAGCGCATAGACGCAGCCGACGTGCCGCGCCCGTTTCGCGGCACGGCGATCGCGCTGATGACCGCGGGATTGATGTCGCTTGCGTTTATGGGTTTTTCCGGAATGGCACGCCCTTGAAAATTGTTGCTTCGCCATGTGGATTGCGGTCGTAACGATTACAGCCATCGCTCTCGTCGCCGGACTCCTGTTGAGTTTCGCGTCGAGGCGACTGCCGCCGAATGACGACGACCTCGTTTCGAAAGTGAATGGGCTGTTGCCGCAAACACAGTGCGCTCAGTGTGGATACCCCGGATGCCGGCCATATGCCGCTGCAATCGTGCACGATGGCGTAGAAATTAACCTGTGTTCACCCGGAGGCGAAGATACTGTGCGACGGCTGGCCAGCTTGTTGGGCCGCGACATCGTACCGCTCGAAACGCCCGCCGGGAAAAATATGAGCGATTCGGTCGCATTTATTGATGAGGTGCTGTGCATTGGCTGCACGCACTGCATATCAGCCTGCCCGGTCGATGCGATCGTCGGGGCACAGCAGTTTATGCACACCGTCCTTGCGTCTGAGTGTACGGGCTGCGAATTGTGTCTGGCGCCCTGCCCTGTCGACTGCATACAAATGAGGCTTGCGGCGTGAGCGCGCCTACCTTCGATCTGGGCACACTGCACGGTGGTTTGCGTCTGCCCATCCTGAAGGACGAATCGACAGCCCGTGTTATTCAACACGTCCCGGTACCGATGCAGCTCGTCCTGCCGCTGGCGCAGCATGCGGGGGAGCCGGCTCATCCCGTGGTTACCATCGGCGAAAGGGTTCTCAAAGGTCAGCTCATTGCGGATGCTGATGGAACAATAAGTGCACCCGTGCATGCGTCGTCGTCCGGCAAGGTCGTCGCAATCGAGCAATGGCCGGTTTCGAGACGCCTCGGTGAAAACGCACCTTGCATCGTCATCGAATGCGACGGCCTCGACAATGCGGTGCAACTTTCAGAACCCATTGTGCCGTTCGAGCAACATAGTCCGGCTACCCTGTTTCAGAAAATACTCCATGGCGGCATCGTCGGCCTCGGCGGCGCTGTGTTTCCAACCGCGCAAAAACTCATGGAAGCAACAACAGAGCCGCTGGAACACCTCATAATAAACGGGGTCGAATGCGAACCGTATATCAGTTGCGACGACATGCTGATGCGTGAGCATGCGACGGAAATAGTTGTAGGTGCGCAAATACTGCTGCACGCACTCCAACTGGATCATTGTTTCATTGCGGTCGAAAGTGACAAGCCCGAGGCGATTCATGCTTTGGCGGACGCCTTGACTGAGGTCCAAGACAGCCGGATCGTGATTAAGCAAATTCCGACCATCTATCCCTCGGGCGCTGAAGACCAGGTTGTACAGCTCGTCACGCGCAAGGAAGTGCCAACCGGCGGTCTGCCACTCGACGTCGGCTGCCTGGTGCAGAATGTCGGAACCGCTGCCGCGGTTTACGACTGGGTTTGCCAAGGCGAGCCACTGATCTCCAGGATCACGACGGTGACGGGCGATGGCGTTGCCGCGCCGATGAATGTGATGGCGAGGATCGGTACGACAGTTGCCGACGTGGTTAATTTCATTGGTGGATATAGGGAGTGCGCGAGGCAGCTGATCATCGGTGGACCAATGACGGGCAAATCGGTTTCGACTGATCGCGTGCCGCTCGTCAAAGCGACGAACTGTATCCTTGTGTTATCGGAGACGCCGCCGATCGGCACCGAGAAGCCTTGCATTCGCTGCGGCGACTGTGCACAAGTATGTCCGGTCTTATTGCTGCCGCAACAACTGTACTGGTACGCCTGCGCGGATAACGAAGCAAAGCTGCGTTCATTCGGTTTGACGGACTGTATTGAGTGTGGCTGTTGTGACCTCGTATGTCCCAGCCATATCCCGCTGACAGCAGACTTTCGGATTGCCAAATTGCGGATGCGCGAACTGGAGGACGAGAAAGCCAGAGCGGAGCGTGCGCGCAAACGATTTGAATCGCGCACCGTGCGCCTGGAACGCGAAGAGTTGCTGCGGGCGACAGAACTGTTGGAGCAAAAGCAAAAGGTGAAGAAAGCCGGGCCTGAAGCTATTCAGGAAATCCTCGAGCGGTCGAAGAGCAAAGACGGCTCTGCATCAGAAAAGGACGAGTAGCACAGTGGAATTTCAGCGTCACGACGCGCCGCACTTGACGCCGAGAACAGACGTTGCCTCGATCATGCGCCAGGTCCTGTATGCGCTGATTCCGGCCGTACTCGCTCATGTCTGGTTTTTTGGTCCGGGAATTCTGTTCAATCTCGTCATCGCGGCCTTGTTTTGCCTGGCTGGCGAAGCCGCGATGATGAAAATCCGGCGTCGGCCGGTACAAGCGGCACTGGCCGACTACAGCGCCATGGTGACCGCCGCGATTATCGCCTTCGCTTTGCCGTCTCTGACACCGTGGTGGGTCACAGCCACAGCGTCGCTGTTCGGCATGGTCGTCGCCAAACACCTGTATGGCGGACTCGGCTTCAATATTTTTAACCCGGCCATGGCAGGCTATGTTGTCGTACTTGTCGCCTTTCCCATGGATCTGAATCTCTGGACCGCCCCGCGCATGGGCGATATCGATTATCAATATCCGACGCTGCTCGAAACCATTCGATATACGTTGACAGGTGTCTTACCTGGTGACCTCGGATTCGACGCGGTAAGCCGCGCAACACCGCTCGATCAGGTCAAGTCCGGTCTCAGCAACATGCAGACCTTCGACGAAATCCATAACAACCCGATGATGGGACATTTCGGCGGCCGCGGCTGGGAGTGGGTTGCAAATTTCGTCGCCCTCGGCGGTATCTGGCTGATGCTGAAGAAAATCATTCGCTGGCAGATTCCGCTGGGTGTACTGGCAGGCCTGTTGATTCCATCCGGTTTTTTGTATTGGGTCGATGCCGGCGTGCATGCGAGCCCGGGCTTTTACCTGTTTAGCGGCGCCACCATGTTGTGCGCCTTCTTCGTTGCAACGGATCCCGTCTCTGCTGCGACAAGTCCGAAGGGACGTCTGCTCTATGGCTTCGGCATAGGATTCCTGATATATGCAATCCGCCGGTGGGGAAGCTACGCGGACGGTGTCGCGTTCGCCGTGTTGCTCATGAATATGGCAGTGCCGGCTATTGATTACCTGACCAGGCCGCGCATCGTCGGTCACGGGAAGTTTGAGAAGTGGCACCACAAATCACGAACTTGAGCAGCAAGAAAAACGAGAAGCCGGTGTGGAGCGCCGGCATTATTCTCGCTGTGATCGCCGCCGTATGTACCACGCTGGTCGCTCTGACCTACGGTCTCACTGAAGTTCGCATCGCCGAAAATGATCGGGCCTGGCTCGAGCAAAGCCTGCAGCCGGCGCTTACCGGCGTCGTCTACGACAACAATTTGCTGGAATCCACGCTCGAGATCCTCTGCCGCATGAATTGCCCGGCAACGAACCGGTACTGGTCTATCGGGCGCTCCTTGATGACATGCCTGTTGCCGCGTTGTTTGTTGTCTCAGCCCTCAATGGCTTCTCGGGGCCGATCAAGCTACTGATTGGAATCGATGACAGGGGTGCCATTACGGCTGTACGAGTACTGAAGCATCGGGAAACACCGGGTCTTGGAGACTTTATCGATTCATCAAAATCTGACTGGATAGACCAGTTCGAACGGAAGTCCCTCTCCGCACCCGATCGCGCCTTTGGGCGCTGCAACGCGATGGCGGCAAACTTGATCAGGTTACGGGGGCATCGATTACATCACGAGCCGTCGTGAAGGCCGTCAAAGAGACATTGTTATACTTCGAGGCCAATCGCGAGACCGTATATGCCATGCATAACAGCGACGCCACGGATGCAGCAGAATGAGCACGACCGGCAAACCAATGGAGGCTATACGCAAAGCCCTCTGGGATGAGAACCCGGGCCTGGTCGCTTTGCTCGGACTTTGCCCGCTGCTGGCGGTGACTTCGACGTTCGTGAACGGCTTCGGCCTTGG
>PVMK01189121.1_pt2 | contig 58807 bp, 55 predicted proteins | sample 1853481 | NCBI WGS metagenome assembly PVMK01 (sample SAMN08533507, study PRJNA380276) | Marine sediment metagenome, whole genome shotgun sequencing project.
TAATCTGATAATGCCGAATAATGGCAAACGTAATTTTAATGGCCATATTGTATAAGGAGTGATACCCAATCCAAAACTCAGGCTGAATATATTTATTTCAATCCCTTCAACGGCCGAAATCAATCCGCCAAAAAGACCAAAAAATGAAAACTGAGTGCCATTACCACTGGGTGCTGTATCGATAAATCTGCTTCGTGTCATGAAATCCTTACCGATGGCCGTCGGCGGTAGATCCAGATTTAGTTCAGGTACGGAACGACCGATGTGTGCAATAAAGGTATTGCTATTAGGCCCGGGCCACATGTGGTAGGTATGATGATATGGGTATGATGACACTGCAGCTTCAATAGAAGATATTATGGAAACAGCTTCATCACCTTTAACTTCACTTAGTATTTTCGGTGGGTTACCAAACCAGGATCTGTCAGGAACATCTTGCTCTTTTACTACAACGGGTAGTCCACGCCATTTACGCCAGCCAACAACCTGATAAACATCATATTCTGATGCGTCTTTGTCTTTTGTTGCAATCCACGTATGTACGGCAAAAATACTGCGCCAGTTAAATGCACGCGCGGCATAAACCTGGACAATAGCTTCTGGTTCTGTTGCAGGGTCAGGTGCAATCCCGACGCTGGATCGATCTGCGGTTTGCCAATCGGGGCCGAATAACACATTAGCCGATATCGCGATTGATAAGCCTGCGAAAATGAACAGAAATAAAAACCGGATTTTCTTGATACCTTTGAACATAGGATGCGGTAGGTGAGTTAACTAAGACAGAGTGCCATTGATCACATATTTCATAATGCTAACAACCTGTTCGGGTGTCTCGGCAACCGCAGTAGCGGCACCGTCGACTTCTTTTAAGGCGTGTGTTAATTCCGGATCGTGTAGTGTAATAATTGATTTACCCAATGCCGCCGCATAGCCTGCATCAAATGCCGCATTCCATTGTTTGTATTTGTCACCGAAGCGGACGACGACGATATCTGCCTTTTCAATCAGGTTACGAATACGAATTGAATTAATCCTTGAGGCCTTGTGATCTTTCCAGAAAGGAGAATCTTCGGCGCCAAGAATATGATCGCCACAATCATCACTTGATGAGTGGTCAGTGTTTGGTGAAGTCAGGTTTACAGGAAGGTTCGCGGCCTTCAGGCCAGCTTCAATTTGTTCACGCCAGTCGCTATGGATTTCTCCAGAAAGATATATATTCCAGCTCATGTTTTCCTCTTGTGTTGGTGTCAAAGTTTGTCCAGTGCCATAGTTATTTTAGCTTACACTAACATTTAAGCTTATGATTGTGGAAGCGTTACCCGGTTCCATCTTCAAGTTCGATATCGGCGAGAAAGCGTTTATAGCGTTTGATTAAAATTCCCTTGATATAGGGATCTGCAAGTTTCATCAGTTGTTATTATTTTTTGTAGTCTGGATGTGTGTACTTAACATCAATGACGACATAAGTCAGTTCGGTTTCATCAGCATGAATAATGACTTTATCATCGATAGTTTTCTTCAGTAGTGCTTTGGCCAGTGGTGAATCAAGGCTGATATAGCTCTTGTCCGGGTCAAATTCATCGGGGCCAACAATACGGTAGGTGGCTTCATCACCTTTATGTGTCTCAACAGTCACCCAGGCACCAAAAAATATTTGTTTATTATCCTGTTGTTGTGCAGGGACGATTTTTAAATCGGGCAAGCGTTTTTGCAGGTAGCGTAGGCGCCGATCAATCTCACGCAATTCTTTTTTACGATAAATATATTCTGCATTCTCAGAACGATCGCCTTCAGCGGCTGCGGCTGTCAGAGCTCTGGTGACATCGCCACGTCTATCCCATAATGCATTGAGTTCATTCTGCAGCATCTTGTAGCCATCTTCAGTAATATATGGCGAAGATTTTTCCTGTGGTGGGCGATAACGACTCATCTGATGGCCCGATATTTATTTGGTAAACTCATAGCTTCAATTTTTTTAATACATGAGAAACTGCAACCAGACCAAAGCTTGCAGTGACGGTCATGACTGAACCAATGCCTCCAGCGCAACTTAGATCCCTGGCTGTTTCAGGTTTTTGAAAGCTTACTTCACCTTCTTCTGATGGGTAACTCAACTGTTCACTGGAATAGACTGCGGGAACATTAAACCTGTGTTTTGGTGTGTGTGTGAAACCGTATTGTTGGCGAAGTAATTTACGCATCTTTGCCAGTAAGGCATCCTGATCAGTATTAATTAAATCACACACGTGAATTTGCGTGGGCTCAGTTTGACCTCCCGCACTGCCAACAGTAATGATTTTTATCTTGTTTCTGCGGCAATGGGCAACCATGGCGGCTTTAACGCGATGATTATCGGCACAGTCGATTACATAATTAAAGTCTTTCACCATTAATTTACGGACATTCTCTCTCGTAACAAATTCTTCAATTATATTTACCCGGCATTGAGGATTAATTTTATTGATACGTTCTGCCATAGCCTCGACCTTGGCCCTGCCAAATTCTCCGGTGTAGGCGTGAATTTGGCGGTTAACATTGGATTCTGCAACATTATCCAGATCAATCAGGGTGATTTCACCTATTGCACTTCGAGCCAGGGCCTCGGCTGCCCACGAACCAACGCCACCAACCCCGACCACACAAATATGGGCGTGACAGAATTTCTCAAATGCTGTCTCACCATAGAGGCGTTCAATCCCGCCAAAGCGCCTGCTGTGATTCGACATGTCGTGATTAGATTGTTCGTCATCATTTTGCTGTTCGTTAATGTTTATCGGCTTATTCATTATCTGTACATTCTCTTTTTTCGGGATGCAAAAGTCCATGATAAGTAGCCGATAGATGTTTATTATAATGCTGGTCATGAAAATAATTGATACACATTGTCATCTTGATTTTGAAGCATTCGATGCCGATCGCGAGCAGGTATTGCAGGAAGCACGTGATGTTGGCTTGATAGGCATTATTGTGCCCGGGACGCACCAACAAGGCTGGGAAAATCTTTTGTCTGTCTGCGTCGCTCATGAAGCACTTTATCCTGCCATCGGCTTACACCCTATGTTTCTCGAACAACATCAGAAGTCTGATATTGAAAAACTGGAATATGCAATTAATGACTCAAAACTATATGCCATTGGTGAGATTGGTCTGGATTACCGAGATTCAGTTGGGGATGAGGATCAACAAACTTTTTACTTTGAACAGCAAGTATTACTCGCCCAGAAAAAAGAATTGCCCGTGATCCTGCATATATTGAAGGCCCATGATCAGGCATTGAAAATTCTCAGGAATAACCCCGTTTGCGGTGGTACGGTGCATGCTTTTAATGGCAGTCTGCAACAGGCAGAGCAATATATTGAACTGGGTTTTAAGCTGGGGTTTGGTGGGATGTTGACCTACGTACGTTCAAGCAAGCTACGCAAATTGGCAGCAGAATTACCTCTTGAATCGATTGTCCTGGAGACGGATGCGCCAGACATGACTGTTTTTCAGCATCAGTACCAACGAAATAGTCCCGTGTATCTTCCATATTGCCTGCAGGCTCTGGCTGAGATCAGGAATGAGGCGCCAGAAGTCATCGCAGAACAGACGACACTTAATGCAAAAAATGTTTTTAAACTAGATAAACACAGGCAATAAAAAAGCCGGCCATCTATATAGATGGTCGACCTTTTTATTTATAGTAGTAATTAAAAATTACTTCTTTTTCGCTTCTTCACGTTCCTTTGCTTCAGCGATAACTTCTTCGGCAATATTCTTCGGACAAGGCATGTAATGCAGGAACTCCATAGAGAACTGTCCTCGCCCTGAGGTTAATGTACGCAGAGTACCAATATAACCAAACATCTCGCTGAGTGGACATTCCGCCTTGATGCGTACGCCTGTTGAACCTGCATCCTGAGATTTAATCATGCCACGTCGACGATTCAGATCGCCAATCACATCGCCCACATGATCATCAGGGGTGAACACATCTACCTTCATGATCGGTTCCATCATCTGTGGACCAGCTTTAGGCATGCTTTGCCTGTACGCACCATTTGCTGCCAGTTCAAAGGCAATAGCTGAGGAGTCGACCGCATGGGAGGCACCATCAGTCAACGTGACTTTAAAATCCAGACACGGGTAGCCGGCCAAAACACCTTTTTCCATATTCTTTTTAAAGCCACCTTCAATCGCTGGCCAGAATTCGCGCGGAACATTACCGCCTGTGACCTTCGATTCAAATTCAAAGCCACTACCTGGCTCACCCGGTTCAATGATGTATTCGATCTTTCCGTACTGACCTGAACCACCTGATTGTTTTTTGTGGGTGTAACTATCTTCAACGCGCTTGGTCACGGTTTCACGATAAGCCACCTGTGGTTTACCAATGGTGACACTAATGCCATGCGTACGTTTAAGAATATCAACCTTGATATCAAGATGCAGTTCGCCCATTCCTTTGAGAATGGTTTCACCGCTGTCTTCATCTGTTTCCATCCGGAAAGAAGGATCTTCCCGGATCATTTTACCCAGTGCGATACCCAATTTTTCTGAAGCCGCCTTATCATCTGGTGAACAGGCGATAGAAATAACCGGATCAGGAAAGACCATAGGTTCAAGTGTTGCAGGTTTGTCAGGATCACACAGGGTGTGCCCTGTTTGCACATTTTTCATACCAACGACGGCGATGATGTCACCTGCCTGGGCGCTATCAAGTTCAATACGTTCGTCAGCATGCATTTCAACCAGGCGACCAATACGTTCGGTTTTGCCTGTGAAGGTATTCAGTACGTTCGTGCCTTTGCCCAATTTACCTGAGTAAATACGGATAAATGTGAGTGCACCAAAACGATCATCCATGATCTTGAATGCCAATGCACGCAATGGCTTGTCAGGATCGACGATAACAAGTTCACCTGTTTCGTTGCCTTCCAGATCGACTTCTGGTTGTGGTTTAACTTCAGTTGGATCAGGCAGGTAATCGACAGCCGCATTAAGGACTAACTGTATGCCCTTGTCTTTAAAGGCAGAACCGCAGTAAGTGGGGAAGAAATCCAGCGCGATCGTGCCTTTACGGATACAAGATTTGATTTCATCAATTGATAGTTCCTCTCCATCGAGGTACTTCTCCATGAGTGCGTCATCTTGCTCAATGGCGGTTTCGATTAATTTTTCACGCCATTCTTCGATGGCATCTGCCATATCTGCAGGTGGCTCTTCAATCTTGTAGTCTTCTGCATCGTTGTCGCTTGCCCAGATCCATGCCTTACGGGTTAGCAGATCGACCACACCGGTAAATCCATCTTCAATACCAATAGGCAATACCATGACTAATGGGTTCGCTCCGAGGACATCCTCAACCTGTTTCACGACGCGATAAAAATCAGCACCGATACGATCAAGTTTATTGACAAAGATAACGCGAGATACTTCAGATTCGTTCGCATACCGCCAGTTAGTTTCAGACTGGGGTTCAACACCACCAGAGCCACAGAATACACCGATACCACCATCAAGCACTTTCAAAGAACGGTAAACTTCAATGGTAAAATCAACGTGTCCCGGAGTATCAATAATGTTCAGACGGTGGCCATCCCATTCACAACTGGTCGCGGCAGACTGAATGGTAATCCCACGTTCCTGTTCCTGTTCCATGAAGTCAGTGGTGGCTTCGCCATCATGCACCTCACCGGTCTTATGAATCTTGCCGGTCAGCTTTAAAATACGTTCAGTGATGGTTGTCTTACCAGCATCTACATGGGCAAAGATACCTATGTTTCTATATTTGGATAAATCAGTCATATTATTACTCTGTTCAGTTCATTCTAATGAATTGGCCAACGCCTTGAATACTACTCAAATGAGCACAGATATTATTGCGCAGCACAGATATTATTGCGCCAAAAAACGCGCGATTATAAACCAGAATTGCGGTGCAACACCACCTTATATGACCCTGTGGGGACGTTTATGTGGGCTAGCATGAGTCAAAATAGCCATTTTCTGCCTCTAACTCACCCACAGAGGCTCACCTGTACGTCCTCAGGGCAGATCTGGCCATGTTGAATTGAAACGAGAGAAAAGTATAATCGGGGCAATGCATGATATTCCAAATCGTATCGCCGACGTATTGCTTGAAGTAGAAGCTACGCTTAGAACCAATGGTAAATGGAACGAAAACAGCCCAGATAGCAACGCCCTGGCCAGTAAACAACCTTTCTGTATGGATACGCTGGAGTTTGAACAGTGGTTGCAATGGATCTTTCTGCCACGGATGAAAACTACACTGGAAGAGACAAAACCACTCCCCGCCAAGAGCAGTATTTTTGTTTATGCACACGAGTGTCTGCACAAAAATGATCCATCTACAGGCAGCCTGCTAAAACTCATAAAAACATTTGACGATCTGATCAAGATCCAGTCTGGTGCCCGTTTGCACTAGATAGAACTATCTATTGAAATTATCATAGTACTCCAGATTCAAGAAGCCAGTTTCGATACGATATCAACAACTGCTGAAGTCAATTTTTCCAGATCTTTATTCTCGATAATAAATGGAGGCATCAGATAGACCAGTTTTCCAAATGGTCTGATCCAGACGCCGGCATCGACAAACAGTGGCTGAATCACTGCCATATCAACCGGATTTTTGAGTTCCACCACACCAATAGCACCCAATACACGAACATCCTGGACAGCCGGCATTGTCCGACAGGGTTCAAGTCCTGTTTTCAGTTGTTGTTCAATTCTTGATATCTCTGATTGCCAGGGAGAGGCCAATAATAATTTCAGGCTGGCCAGGGCCGCCGTGCAGGCAAGCGGGTTGGCCATGAATGTTGGGCCGTGCATAAACACACCCGGATCGCCCTGACTGATGGTGTCGCTGACATCTTTGCTTGTGAGGGTCGCCGCCAGACTCATGTAGCCACCGGTGAGGGCCTTGCCAACACACATTATGTCAGGGGTGATATCAGCATATTCACAGGCAAATAATTTTCCGGTTCGGCCGAACCCGGTTGCGATTTCATCAAGTATCAATAACACATGATGTTGCTCGCAGAGTTCGCGTACTCGACGTAAATATTCTGCAGAGTAGAAACGCATACCACCTGCGCCCTGAACGATCGGTTCCATAATAACGGCAGCGATATGATCTTTCTCGGCTCTGAGTGTTTGTTCAAACTCAGCGATATCTTCATCGGTGCAGAGATCTCCAAAGCGGCAGCCTGGGGCATCAACAAAGTATTGTTTTGTTAACGTGTCACTAAATAGTGAATGCATTCCAGTGACAGGGTCAGACACAGACATGGCAGCAAAGGTATCTCCATGGTAGCCATTTCGAATGCTTAGAAATAGTTGCTTATTGGGTTGTTCCTTCGCATGCCAGTATTGAATCGCCATTTTCATCGCTACTTCAATAGATACAGAGCCTGAGTCTGAGAAAAAGACGGACTGCAATGCCTCAGGTGTTAAGGCAACCAGTTGTGCGGCAAGCTCCACTGCAGGTTGATGTGTCAGGCCACCAAACATAACATGAGACATTTTTTGTAATTGTGCCTCAAGTGCACTATTCATTTGAGGATGGTTATAACCATGAATTGCACACCACCAGGAAGACATACCGTCGATTAACTCTCGACCATCTGTTAACTTCAGTCGCACACCATCGGCAGACGCAACAGGATAAACAGGTGTATCAGAGGTCATGGCACTATACGGGTGCCAGATATGTGCCTTATCAAGGCCTAGTAACTGATCATCTGTCATGATTTTTTTCGTGCTTCGCCCTCAATAAAAATCCTTTTTACATTCTCATATTCATTTTTTATCTTGGCATCCAGCTGTGAAACAGTATCTTCAATTTCTGTGGCAGTGGCTTCATCTCTGAATTCAACACTGATATTAACAAGGATAAACTCTGGTCCCATATGAATAGTCAATACTTCATTAACATGCTCTATTTTGTCATAGCTCCTGGTGATTTTTTTGATGCCGTTAACAACGTGGATGTTGGCACTTTCTCCGATAAGCAGGCTCTTGGTTTCAAAAGCCAGCCACAGGGCAGTACCAGCCAGAATAAAACCGATAATAATGGAGGCAATCCCATCAAAATATAAATTGCCGGTGATCTGGGTCAGGATGGTCGCAAGCAGTGCAACCAGTAAACCCAGCATCGCAGCGGAGTCTTCGAACAGGACAACGAATATAGAAGGATCCTTGCTTCGTTGTACTGCTTCAATGTATCCCCATTTACCTTTGGCTTGTTTGAATTCTTTTAAGGCAAAGAACCATGCACCACCCTCAAAGATCATGGCCAGTGTCAGCACGATGTAGTTAACCATGAAATTTTGCAGGGGGAGCCGGGTTGAGTAAACGATGGATGCCTTCATAGATTGAAATACCGGCACCAACAGCAAAGATCATGATAGCGACGACAAAACTCCAGAAATAGATTTCTTTTCCATGTCCGAACGGGAAGCGATCATCCGCAGGCTTTTTTGCTTGCTTGAGGCCATACAAAAGTAACATTTGGTTACCGGTATCAACGACTGAATGTATGCCTTCAGAGAACATCACCGAACTGCCCGTCATAAAAGCAGCTATAAATTTCATGATAGCGATTAAGGCATTGCCAGCGAGGGCAGCGTAGATGACAAGTTTTCGTGAAGAAGCCATGGATTATTTCAGGATTAAATTTATTATGATTACTCGAACTATCTTATCATTAAATATAATTTCATTAAGCATATGATATTTATAGTAATATCTGAATAGTTGTTTGCTGGTAATCAGGGGAGGTATTTATGGAAGGTGATAAGGTTTCAGGCAGTTGCCTATGTGGTGTGGTTACATATCAATATACTGGGTCAGTAAATGTCTTTCAATATTGCCACTGTTCCAGATGCCGTAAATTTACAGGCTCTGCCCACGCAACGAATATCATTATTAGCCCGGATCAGTTTCAATGGTTGGGTGGTGAAGAATCTATTGGCCGGTATGAACACCCGGATGCAAAGCACTTCGCAACATCATTTTGTAAAAACTGTGGCTCATCATTACCCTGGCTGACGAAAAGTGGAAAGGCGGTTGTTGTAACAGCGGGGACACTGGATCAAGATCCCGGGGTAAAACCCCTACACAATATATTTATGGCCAATAAGGCACCATGGTATGAAGAAGTTGGTGATCTAAAGAAATATGAAGGACTTCCAGTTAGAGCCTAAAATATATTCCATATATAGTTATTCCTTAACTTATCTATTTCCATAGTATTTAAATACAAGGTGTCTGTTCGTACGACACATAATCATCAAATAAAAAAGGAGAAGGCAGTGTCTTCCTATGTTGATTTCAAAAAATATCTAATCATTTCCATGACAATAATATTGTCACTTATCTACTCGCCGGTTTATGCAACGAATGATGCAATGCTGGACCTGCTAAAAATTCTCGTAGATAAAGGTAGCCTTACGCAAGGTGAGTACGAGCTACTGGTCAGTGCAGCCAAAGCCGATGGTGAAAAAGCCGATGCGGTTAAGACCGAAGCGATCAAACAAGAGGCCAGGGAAGTAGCAAAAGAAACAGCAAAAGAAGAAGTAGCGGTAGCCAGTAAATCAATGCCTAAGATAACGACCAAAGAAAAACTTCAGATTGAATCGCAGGATGGAAATTTTAAATGGAGGTTGATCGGTCGAATCATGGTGGATTACAACGGTATCGACTCAGATAAGGTCAAGCTGGGCAGTGGCTGGGAGTTGCGTCGAGCCAGATTGGGCATGGATATGACACTGTGGAAACACTGGATAGGCAAGTTTGAAGCTGATTTTGCCGCCGTTGATGAAACCGTATCTGTCAAGGATGCTTATTTTGGCTACAAGGACAAGACAAACTATGGTGACTACTGGATTAAATTTGGACAATCACACATGCCAAGCAGTTGGGAAACCATGTCCAGTTCGAAATACATGACCTTTATCAATAGAACTGCCTTCGGTGACGGGCCACTTGAACGAGCACGCCATCTGGGTGTAGCTGCATTCACCCGAGGCATGGAAGGTCGCTGGACATTACATGCCGGTGTATTCGGAGGCACAGTAGATGATGATCCGGATGCCTGTGTTGACCCTAATAAGGAATGTGACGAGCAGTGGAATACAGGCTTCAGGGCAACCGGCATACCCTTCATGCAAAACAAGCAACACCTGTTACATATTGGTGGTGGTGTCCTTTACCGAAATCCAAATGGTGATTCCGTCAAAATCAGCCAACATCATGGCGTATTTCATACAATAGATTCCAAGGCCTGGTCTGTTGATTTAGGAACAACCGTTGACGATGCGTTGACATACAATCTCGAAACCATTGGTATCTGGGGTCCCGGCTACGTCAAGCTGCAGTATATCGATACAGAATTGACTCGAAAGGGTAGCTTGTCCGATGTTAGCTTCGATGGTTATTCCGTAGAGGGTGGCTGGTTCCTGACTGGCGAATCCAAGAACTACGACTTTAAGAAAGCCCAGTTTGGAGGCCTTACACCCAATGCTCCAGTTGGACGGGGTGGTTTCGGAGCCTGGGAATTGGGTGTCCGTTATGAAAACATGGATCTGAATGATGCGGGTGCCGGTGTTATCGGTGGTGATGGTGATCTACTGACAGTCGGCTTGAACTGGTACATGACCAAGACCATAAGGATGATGGCCAACTACAAGAAGGTTATGAGTTTTGATCGGCCAGGTAACCAATTCGACGGCGATGAACCGAGTGCATTCCTGCTTCGTGGACAGATTTACTGGTAGGAATGTTTTGATTATTACTTTATTAAATCCCGCTTCGGCGGGATTTTTTTGGCAGGGAAAATTAAATAATGATAAAAGGATATTTGGGGGTACGCTCTAATAAAGGGAGAAGATATTGCGGCGTGCCACTGGTGTGCGTACTAGCACTGGTTAGTGCTGGCTGTCCTGAAAAGCTCTGAAATGTCAAAAGAAATGAAATGTGCCCAGTCTATTCGGCAACACCTCACTGGGCTAAGGTGTGTTAAGCCACCATAACTTTTTATTTATTGGGTTTTAGTTTAGTTGTGAGCTTTCTATTTATCCAGATTTACTGCCACGTCAGGTTTTATTTTTACCGAAATTGGCGAAGCAAATACCCAGGAAGATCAAGGGTCCAGCCCCCTTTAATTGAAAGTAGAATATCACTGATTGTTTTCTTCTCTCGGCCGCTTGTACCAATACCCACAAATCCATTTATAGCGCATCATAAAAGGGAAGAGAGCAAGGAAAGTTAGTAATGCAAGTTGTCTAATGTGGCTGAACCAGATCAGTTTACGACTGGAGGTAACAATTTCAGGTTCACTTATGATGCAAAATTTACGATTTGATATTTTACCAGTGCGTTTTAGTGCTATGGAAAACCAGATCTCTTCGGAGGCATAGTGTTTTTCACTGAAACCACCACATACTTCGAAATCATCGCGCCGACAATAGACAAAGCAACCCGCAGCCAGGTGAAATACTCTGGAGATGGTGTTCCAGTAAGCAAGCGCTGTTCTGGCAAGGAAATCTACAGGTGTATCTAAACATACACTGGCCCCACCGCCACAACACTTTCCGCTTTCCAGATTGCTCAAGGCGGTTTGCAATAGTTCCGGGGATGTCAGTGTGTCGGCGTCGATAAAAACCAGATAACGCCCTTTGGCATGTTTTGCCCCGGTATTGCGTGCCCGTGATATCTGGTTTACGGGTTCAAACACGACCTTTACACCAGCGGCTTTGGCAATTTCGGCAGTGAGATCCGTTGAGTTGTTGTCTGTGACGATGATTTCACCAATGAGCGTAATCTCTGCCATGGCCTTTTGTAGTGCCTTGAGCGTGTTTGCCAACAAAGCCTCCTCATTATAGGCCGGGATGATGATGGAATAATCGGTGACCATCTGCACAGTCTAATTGAGCATGGAATGTTAAAGAAGGGACGGGCCATGGTTTTTCTTTCATCCAGGTAATACAAAGTCTTTACGTGAGCAATTTCACTAATTTAGAAAGATTCTGTAGTTTGCACGAGCATGCTTACTATAATGTGCGCATACACTGTAAACGGTATAGCTAAATGGCAAAGACTGATATAACTGAAGATAAATTGTTGAAAACAGACCTGCGGACACTATGGTCAGAGACCCTGATTGATTTACTACAAGATGCTGTTAAGGGAAACTGGTCTGACAATGCAATAAAGGACATCATGAAGGAGCTTTATAATAAAGGTTACAAAACAGAGCAGCTGATAGTTATGCTCGACAAGAAGATCGGACCGGAAGCTGCTACCAAATTGGCAAGATTTGTAATATAAAATATCTTCTCCACACCCCACAAGGGGGCACATGGAATTCAAAGCATAATTGAGTCCGAACAAGGGAAAGCAGGGAGGGTAACCAGTTATGAAATTGATCAGTATTTTAAATGTGGGTGAGTATGTTCTGGATGGGCAGGTATTTCGTACCTCATCTTCACGCGATCTCATCGTGTTTAGTATTTTCTTTATTCTGTTTCTTGCCTGTGTTGGACATTACGCATGGTATTCCTTGTTATATTCGGTTGGGTTCTGGGGGAAATTTGGCTATCTATGGTTTGGGTTCTGGTTTGGTCTGTTTGCCTGGTTTGCCTGGTCACGATTCAAGGCCAGCCTGTTGCCGTCGAACTGGTTGGTGAAAGCCAGTCCGGATCACCTGTTGATAAAATTTCGTTCCTTCCAGAATTATTACTACCCGGATACTGATCCTGTTGTGATTGAACTCTATTGGCGTGAGATTGACTGGATACGCAAGACCAGGGAAACCTCAACCAAGCCCGGTTCTGATGGTGCTGTAACCGAATTCTTTACCTATCTCGATTTGAAACTGCGCCTGTCTGAAAAAGAGTTAAAAAAGATAGAAAATGCTTTGGTAAAAGAAAGAAACAATAAACCTTTAATGTCTACTGTGGGCGAATTGAAACATGAACTATTTCAGGCAAGAAAGCGTAAGGCACCTAAACACGAGATTGATGGTATAAAACATCGTTTGCGCAATGAAAAGATAATAAAGCATCAACAGAAAAAACAATCCGGTAGCAAGCATCATGATTACCCGGTCCGCCTGGTTGATGATAATGTCTTGCGACTGCGCTGGAATGCAATAAAGCCGAATATTAAAAAGGTACTGGCATATTTTTCTGATTACACCCAGCTTGAAAGTGATATTAAGATTGAATCTGATTCAACCGGGGACTTCAAGGGGAAGGCACTGGATGACATGATCCTGGATCGAGTAGTTAAAGGCGATACGATGGATGCGATTGCCCTGGTTAAAAAACATTATGGTTATAGCACAACAGATGCAATGAAATTTATTGGTGAGCTGATGGATTCAGTTTCCAGTCATCAGTCCGATCAACAATAGATTGCAAAATAATAAGGGGCAGGTCGATTCAGCACATCCATGCAGGTATCAAATAAGACTCAGTAGAAAGAGGATAATCAGTGTCAGTATTTTACAGAGTCACTTCCAGAAGACCACCAGATTACGATCAATCACAGGTTGCGTATCTTCCACAGCAAGACTGGTATTTGGATTAGGGTTAGAATGTAGCACCTTACAATCTTCGAGATGACTTTATTTTTTTATAAGCATGGAAAAGCATCGCAACTCCTTACAACCTGGATACAAGCTTCACTGGTATCACATTATCAAGATATTGGGCCAGGGTGGATTCGGCATTACTTACCTGGCGCATGACACCAATCTAGATCAACAAGTCGCTATTAAGGAATATTTACCGACGGATCTTGCGGTCAGGGAAAATGATATATCTGTGCATCCCGTTTCTGAGGGGCATCGAGAATCTTATGAATGGGGACTGGAACGATTTATCAGCGAAGCGCGTACACTGGCCAAATTTAAACATCACAATATCGTCAGAGTGTTATCCGTATTCACCGAAAATAATACTGCTTACATGGTCATGGAATACGAGCATGGTGAACCTATGGATGCATTATTAAAAAATAAAAAAACAATCAAAGAAGAAAAATTAAAATCTATCCTGATGCCCATGTTGGATGGGCTTGAACAAATACATAAAGAAGGGTTTATTCATCGTGATATCAAACCACCAAATATTTATATCAGAACAGATGGTAGTCCGGTGTTGCTGGATTTTGGTTCTGCGCGACAGTCATTAGGGGTACAGACACATACGCTGACGACAATGGTTTCCCCAGGATATGCGCCATTCGAACAGTACACCAGCAAGGGTGACAAACAAGGCCCATGGACAGATATCTATGGACTGGGCGCAACAATGTATCGGGCAGTGACAGGAACAGGACCAACAGATGCAATGGATCGCAGTGAAGCACTTTTGCATACAGATAAAGATGTTTATGTTCCTGCCTCGAAAATAGCACACGATAATTATTCAGAAGAATTTCTGGCAGCAATTGATCATGCCTTGTTTTTTAAAACCAATGAAAGGCCGCAATCGATTGGTGAATGGCGCAGGGAACTGGAGACTGGAATCGTAGATACTTATACCGGCTCAGAGGCTGAAACGGTTGCCATAAATCCTGCCACTGTTGCCGATGATGATCAGACTACTGATGAAAAAACCATTTTGCTTGATGCAGATGAAAAACCTGAAGAGAAAGGTAAAAAGAAATCTCGTTCACTGTTAGGAAGGTTGATTAAGTGGGCAGCAATCCTGTTTGCTATCTTGTTGGTGCTGGCAATATTGTCAGATGATGAGAAACAGAAAAGCGTTGTCGAACCTGAAGCCACAGATAATCAAGTTGGTGATCAGGAGGCAGTTATACATGAAGAACCTTTGGCAAGCGATGTGCCAGGCAATGTGCCAAGCGATGTACCCGGGGAAACAGATCAAGGTATTTCTGATGTTCAATCAGAGTCGCAGATCATAGATGATTTATTAAACGGTGCCAGGTCAAACATCGGGGAACTGAAACTAACCAGCCCCCTGGGCAATAATGCCTACGAAAAATATCAAACCGTATTAAATCTTGATCCTGACAATCCTGAAGCCATGAATGGCCTGGACAGAATAGTCGATGAATATATTGATCTGATGGACTTTGCATTGGGCAAACATGATATTCCCAGGGCCAGAAATTATTTGCGAAAAGGGATGAATATTAATTCAGAACATTATGGTGTTGCCGATGCGGAGAGAAGACTCAATGCCGCAGTGCATGCTGAAGATGCCAAGTTAAGGGAAAATAAATTAAGGGAAGAAAAGCTAAGAGAACAGGAGTTAATAAAACAGGAAGAACTACGGCAACAGCAACAGGCAAAACAGGAACAACAATCATTAATATCAAACAAAGACAGACAAAAACTTGAACAACTAAAAAACAAGCTGAGGGCAAATCCGAAGGATAAAAGAGCAAGGAAAGAATTAAAGAAGATCGCCGACAATTACCAGAATAAAATTAAAATGGCCCTGGAACACAGGGATTTTGATCTCGCTGAAGATTATGTGCTTGAAATTCTGCAAATAACACCTGAAAGAAGTAAGGGGTATAAAGATCTCACAGAAACACTGGGCAAGATCAGAGCTATGAAGTATGAAGTCAATAAACAATAATATTTATCAGGTGAATCCATGTCAGAAGAAATAAGTAGTTCAAATCTCATTGAATTGATTTCTGGTCGTCGCACGATTCATAAATTCAAGGAAGACCTACACCCCAGGGAAAAACTTATAGAGGCGATCGATCTTGCAAGGTGGGCACCCAATCATCATTTAACTGAGCCATGGCATTTTTATTTGCTGGGTGATGAAACGGTGAAGGCAGTGATCGAACTTAATTCGGAAATCGTTAGAGCATTAAAAGGAGATGAGGCGGCAACAGCAAAAGAGAGACGCTGGCGGAAGATGCCTGGCTGGTTTGTAATGACCTGCTGCAGATCAGATGACCCCATGAGAAGCCAGGAAGACTATGCTGCCTGCTGTTGTGCGGTACAAAATCTGATGATAACGCTATGGAATGAAGGCGTGGGTGTGAAATGGTCAACCGGTGATGTCATCCGTGACAAACGATTTTATGATCTGTTATGGATTGACCAGGAACAGGAAACTGTTGTTGGTCTGTTCTGGTATGGTTATGCTGAAGAGGTTCCAAAGATGACGCGTAAGCCTTGCTTACAAATCACCACGGAACTTCCATAAGGAACCTCTGATTAAGTCATGAATCGACATCTTGCGATTAAAATATCCCGTTTCTGCGTTGTAAAACTTCGCAATAGCCCTGCTATTACGTGCGTTTCACGCCTTGAACCAGAATATTTTAGCCAGCAATCTGTTCGACCCAGACTTAATCAGAGGCTCCTCAAGCGACGGCTGTTTTAGAATTACCTGTCTGGAAAACTTACCTGGCGAATCATTATGCTAACTGACTTAAGTACAATATCAAAAGCATTCCTTGATATCTGCCTGCTAAGAAAAGGTCCACAAGACCTGCCAAAATCTACTGTGCTGCTGCTTTTATGTTTGTTCATGTATACGCTCATTGATGTGTTGCTTACTGTACAGTCACGACCGTTCGTTGATGCCTTGATGGTGAGTTTTATCGATGTGGGTTTTTTACTGCTGGTAACATCTTTAATTCTTAAACAACACAAACATCTTGAGCGGTGGCATCAAACCATGACTGCCTTGTTCGGAACCGGTGTAATCCTGGGTATTTTTATATTCCCGCTGGTTTTTGGTGGAATTCAGAACCAGTATGAAGCATGGTTACAGCAAATCATTGTATTGTTGTTTCTGATCATGGTTGTCTGGAATGTTGCTGTTCTGGCCCATATCGTGCGACATGCAATTTCGACTTCAACAGGTATTGGTATAATGATCGCTATTCTTTATATCTGGATGAGCTCCTTATTAATTACCATGTTGTTTCCGGAAATAAGCGCCAAATGAGAATTCATATCCTGGGTATTTGCGGCACCTTTATGGGGGGCATTGCCTTGCTTGCCAAGGCCCGTGGCCATGAGGTCAGTGGATCGGATGCCAATGTCTACCCGCCCATGAGTACCCAGTTAGCAGAGCAGGGTATCGAGTTGATGAATGGCTATAATCCTGACCATCTGCAGCCAGCACCTGATCTTGTCATTGTTGGTAATACCCTGAGTCGTGGTAATCCCACGGTAGAATTTATCCTGAATAAAAAATTACCCTATATATCAGGGCCTCAATGGTTAAGTGAGCACATACTTCAAACCAGACATGTGTTGGCAGTGTCAGGCACGCATGGCAAAACTACCACGACGGGAATGTTGTGCTGGATACTCGAATCTGCTGGTTTGAATCCAGGGTTTCTTGTCGGTGGCGTACCTCAGAATTTTGGCATATCTGCCAGACTGGGGAACCAGGGTGACATGGCGTATTTTGTCATCGAGGCAGATGAATATGACACTGCATTCTTTGATAAGCGTTCCAAATTTATCCATTATCACCCGGATACCTTGATCATAAACAATATCGAGTACGATCATGCCGATATATTCGCCGATATTGCTGCTATCAGACGCGAATTCCATCATATGGTCAGGATTGTCCCTGAAAATGGGCTAATTATTGCCAAACAGGGGGATGCGGAGGTTTCTCAGGTGCTTGAGATGGGGTGCTGGACGCCTGTAGAGTATTTTGCTGACCAAGGTGATATGAATTCGGAGTGGCGTGTCGAAGCATTATCAGATGACTTTAGCAAATTTAATGTACTTTTTGACTCGGAAATTGTGGGCAAAGTAAGCTGGGAATTGATCGGGCTATTCAATGCAGAAAATGCCCTTGCTGCCATTGCAGCTGCGAACCATGTCGGTGTTGAGCCAGCCAGGGCATGTGAAGCATTACAATCTTTGCAGAATGTTAAACGGCGTCTGGAGTGCCTGGCAGAAGTGAACCAGGTGACTGTTTATGATGATTTCGCACATCATCCTACGGCGATCCGCGAAACCTTGAAGGCCTTGCGGCAGAAGGTCAAAGGCCAACGTATTATCGCCATTATGGAACCTCGTTCAAATACCATGAAACAGGGCGTTCATCAGGACACACTTGCAGATGCTTTTGTTGAGGCGGACCACACTTTTTTATACGCAGCGGATAATCTGGACTGGGACTTGTCTAAAGCAGTATCCTCCCTGGGTAAAAAGGTGAAGGTCATGGACAACATTGATAATATTGTTAGCTCAGCCGCAAGTCTTGCAGAGGCAGGTGACCATATCCTGATTATGAGTAATGGCAGTTTCTCAGGACTACATCAAAAGTTAATCGAGAAATTATCATCATGATGACCATCCCTTTATTTCCACTAAATACGGTCCTGTTCCCCGGGGGACAGTTACCGCTGAAAATATTTGAGGCAAGGTATCTGGATATGATCAGTGAATGTCTGCGTACCGGACAGCAGTTTGGTGTGTGTCTTATCAGCTCTGGAAAAGAAGTCGGTGGCTCTGCTGAATGTTATGAAATAGGCACACTGGCAAAGATCATAGATTGGAACAAGCGAGATGATGGTTTACTGGAAATAGTTGTCGAGGGTGAACAGAGGTTTCGCTTACTGGAGAAAAGGGAACGACCAAACCAGCTAGCAGAAGGTGATGTGCAATTAATTGATGACGATGATGAGTGTGAAGAGTTGCCTGTTGAGTATCAATTGTTGTCTGATTTATTACGCCAGATTGCAGAGAAATTTGAATTATCGTATCGAAAAGAGCATGAGAAATATGATAATGCCGTCTGGGTTGGTTATCGATTGTCCGAAGTCCTACCGCTGGAATCTGAAGAGAGACAGGAGTTACTGGAGATTGATGATGTGATGAATAGACTACAACACATTCAGGATGCCATCGAGGATGTCACGGCCGAAGAAGAAACCCCGGATAGTTAATATTTATTTACTCCGGCACATCTTAATACCTTAATGCGTTATGCAGTGTTGGGTGATTAGCTCAGTTGGTTAGAGCGCTGTCTTCACATGGCAGAAGTCGCTGGTTCGAATCCAGCATCGCCCACCAATTAAAGAAGGTCCATACCGGAGACATAGGTAACAGTTTCGGCATAAAAGCTTGTTAACTGGTTGACGCGATACATGCACTGAATTACGGCGTGATTACCTTTCTCTATATAAGTAAGACCTTTGCTCCCCTAACCGTATTGTATTTCAGTTCCAGCAATGCCTTGTTTGCTTCCTCCAGTTTGTAGCAGGTGACTTCAGATTTAATAGGAATGGCTGCAGCAATTGGCAGAAATTCATTTATATCCTGATGGGTGATATTGGCAACGCTCTTGATTTCCTTTTCCATCCACAGGTGCTCGTGATAGCTGAGATTGAGCAGATAGTCCTTGTCGGCGTCCTCTTTGCGAATGGCATTGACTACCAATCGTCCTGCTGGTCGCAGGTTAATAAGTGCTTCGACCAGCGGTTTCCAGGCTGGGGTAGTATCGATGATGGCATCAAGGGCTTCAGGTGATCGTTGACTTGTATCACCTGCCCATACAGCACCCTGTTCAAGGGCAAAATCTCTTGTTGCCTGATCCCTGGCGAAGACATACACCTCGCTGTTTGGGTACATGTATTGTGCCAGTTGCAACACAAGATGTGCCGAACCTCCAAATCCGGTCAGACCCAGTAAATCACCATCCCTTATGTTTGCCAATTTTAATGCGCGATAGCCAATGGCACCGGCACACAATAGTGGTGCCGCCTGCACATCGGAAAATGTGTCAGGAATAAAATATGCGTAGCCTTCCGATACCTTCATGTATTCGGCGTAACCACCGTTGGTATCCCTGCCTGTGGCACGAAAATCAGCACTGAGATTTTCATCCACTCCACCGGTTGATTGGTGGATCCAGCCAACACCGATACGATCACCTTTCCTGAATCTGGACACTCTCTTTCCCAGCGCCTCTATCTTTCCAACAACCTCATGTCCCAAAACTATGGGAAATTTTGCTGGCATTGTCCTGCCTTCGATCTCATCCAGTTCGGTATGACATACACCGCACGCACTGACTCTGATCAGCACCTCATCCTGATCAGGGTCAGGAATCGGCAGATCTACCAGTTGTAATGGGTCATCGACCTCAGCAAGGGAGACGATTTTAGGTAATATCATTGCTCGCATGGGACCCCCGTTTAAAACTAAGTGTGGTTAAGCTAGCCTTTATTACCCAGCATTTTACCAACTAAAAGGGCCGGAGTGATTAAATTTTGACCAGTTGAGATATTTGATAATATCTCGATAACTGATTCAACTAGTCAATAAAAGCAGTATCAGGTTCTTCGATCACAGGGTTTTCCAGTACACCAATCTTTTCGATTTCAATACGTACAACATCACCGGGCTTCATGTAGCCACGAGGTTTCATTTTCACACCCACGCCACTGCTGGTTCCTGTGGCAATGACGTCACCGGGTTCCAGTGTCATCACGGTAGACAGATACTCAATCAAATAGTCGCAGTCGAATATCAAATGCTTGGTGTTTGAAGATTGACGTAATTCTTCATTGACCCAGGTTTTGATATCGAGACTATGCGGATCGGTTATTTCGTCAGGCGTCACTATCCACGGGCCGATCGGTCCATGTGTATCAAATGATTTTCCCAGCGTCCAGGTGTGTGATCTGGCTTGCCAGTCACGAACAGTGACGTCGTTACAAATGGTATAGCCGGCAACGACCTCCCGCGCACGTTCCCTGGGGACATGCCGACAGCGTTTACCAATGACCAGTCCCAGTTCGCCTTCATAATCCAGTTTATCCGAGATACGTGGCTTGTGAATTGCCTCTCCGGGGCCAATGACACATGTTGATTGTTTATTGAATAGAGTTGGATATTCAGGTCGTTCCATACCAGTTTCTTCAATGTGGTCGGCGTAGTTTAATGCAACACCAAAAAACTTGGGGGGTTTGGGTATTGGAGCTTCAAGGGCTATATTCTCCAATGCAATACGATGATCTCTTGATGATATTCTATCTTCAAGCTGTTGCCTGATTGCATCACCGGCTGTAAAAAAATCGATCAGATTATCAGGTCCGTCATCATCTACCGGAATGACAAATTCATCTTCAACGGCACCTATTTGTTTTTTATTGTTATGTGCGAATGCAATGAGTTTCATTTTGGCAATATCCGTTTGAGCTTATGTCAAAATTGAGATTATTGTGTCCATTCATCCCAGTAGGGGACAGGTTGTAAAATTTCATAAAGATAATCAACGAAGGTCCTTACCTTCGCAGATAGATGCTTGCGGTGCAGGTACAGGGCATTGATCGGTGATTCTGGAGGCTCATAGCCTTCCAGCACGACTTGCAATCTTCCTGCTTTGATGTCCAGTCCGGTCATATAAGTCGGTAATTGTATCAAGCCACTATCCTGCATGGCGGCAACACGCAGGGCATCGCCAATATTTGATCTGATATCTCCGGAAACACGGACGTTGAATTGTTTTTGATCTTTCTGAAATGACCACTCATTTACAGGTGTGCGTGGAGTATAGATGAGACATTTATGATCAGTTAAATCTTCTGGTGTTTTGGGAATACCATATTTATTAAAGTATCCAGGTGAGCCACACACAACCATGCGTGCGCTGGCGAGTCGCCTTGCAATCAAGCTGGAGTCATCCAGGTGACCCACATGAATGGCGAGGTCAATACCGTCTTCAACCAGGTCAGGCAATCGTTCTGAAAGTACCATCTCTATATGTACGTCAGGATAGATCTGCTTGTAGCCACCGATTGCCCTGGCCAGATGAAATGCGCCAAAGGATGTAGGTGCAGTCAGTTTCAATGTCCCGCGAGGCTCTGAGCTCAGTGTTGAAACAGCAAGCTCTGTTTCCTCGATATCGGACAGAATATGTTTGACCCGTTCCAGGTAGGCGGCACCAGATTCAGTCAAACTGAGTCGTCGTGTGGTTCTATTCAGTAACAGGACATCTAAAGAATTCTCCAGGCTGGCAATATGTTTGGAGACCATGGCCTTGGAAAGCCCCATATTTTCAGCCGCTGCTGAAAAGCTGTTGTGTTTGGCGACCTTTTCGAAAACCTTCATGCTGATTAGCTTGTCCACGTATCAGCCCTCTAATTGTTTCAATATACGAAACTATATATTAATTAAATAGATATTGTAAACACCTATTTGACAATTATAATCTAGCCCACTACTTGGATATTGACCTGGGTTGCAGAAGTGAAGCGGGACAAATCAGAGTAGATAATATTTTCCCCTAATCAGTGTATCTATATTTTGACCTTCTCGGATATTACTGATTCCCTAAGTGCACAAGGATGTGTGCTTTTTTTTTGCCTGTCGCTTCTACTTTTAAAGCCTTCCCGGTAATTACCTTAACAACTGATATCTTTCTGACAATGACATGAACTTTATCTGCGCATGATCATTGATGATATTTTAAATCTGTCCAGGAATGGCCAGTAGGCATGTTTGATAATGGGCGGCTGATTATGGGTTATTGTTTTTGCGGTGGTGAATACCAACCACCTGATAACCAGTGAATTAAATCATTCGAGCCTTGACCTTCTCGGAGTCAATTATTCCCTAAGCGCACAAGGATATGTGCTTTAATCTTTTTATTATTGTTTACCGCTTTTATTATTGTTGTTACTTACTGCGCGGCTAAGTATACCGACCAAAACAGTTTTGTACATGCCTGGTTATTTATTTATGAGTATGGATCTTGATATTTTGATATAAATCACATAATTATGAATATAAATTCAAGTTTATCAGTGGGATCGTAAGCTGATAGAATGAGTATATAATGTTAAGTACCTGCCTGAAACCGGACAATTTACCTTTGACCATAATGGGTCTCTGTCCACTATTGATTGTCGCGACTTCTACATGCAATGCCCTTGTCATGGGCAGTATTTTTTTTACAGTGCTACTACTGAGTGGCCTGATCTTAATGGCGATCAGGCATTTGATTCCCCAGGTGATGCGATTATCTATTATTCTCCTGGTTACGGCCTGTATTGCCACCCTGGTTGATCTGTTAATAAGTGCCTTCTATTACGAATGGCACCTGACACTGGGTATCTATATTCCATTATTAGCCATGAACTGTTTGATCCTGGCCAATGCAGAAGAAAATGCACTGCAACATGGTTTAAAGGACTTAATTGCTCAGACCCTGATGTCAGGCTTGAGTATTGTCGGGATATTATTTCTGGTCGGTCTGATCCGCAATGTCATGTCCGGCTTAATCTTTAGTAACAATGGATTCATTCTGTTTGAAATGGCCCCAGGTGCCTTTCTGACACTCGGACTAATCATAGCTCTGCTTAATTATCTAAATATGAGTAAGGCAAAGGTAAGGGACTAGACCTGTAAACAAGCCTCAACTTATATATTCACCTTGAATAAAAACAAACGCTCAGAAATATTTCAGAAGTTAAAGGCTCAAAATCCAGAGCCTACTACCGAACTGAATTATTCAAGTCCATTCGAATTGCTGATCGCCGTAGTATTGTCTGCACAGGCAACGGATGTAGGTGTGAATAAGGCGACAAAGAAATTATATCCTGTTGCGAATACACCGGAAGCAATTTACGCCCTGGGGCTTGATGGACTCAAGTCATACATACGGACAATAGGCTTGTATAACACCAAGGCCAAAAATATTATCAAGACCTGTAAATTGTTGATCGATGAACATGAGGGTCAGGTGCCTGAAGATAGAATTTCCCTGGAAAAATTGCCCGGTGTTGGTCGAAAAACTGCAAATGTAATTCTGAATACTGCATTTGGGCAGCCGACCATTGCCGTGGATACGCACATATTCAGGGTTTCGAATCGAACCGGGATCGCACCTGGCAAAGATGTCCGTGTAGTTGAAGATAAATTAATAAAATTTGTACCTGATGAATACAAACTGGATGCACACCATTGGTTGATTTTGCATGGGCGATATACCTGTGTTGCACGTAAACCGAGGTGTGGGAGTTGTGTCATCTATGACTTGTGTGAGTTTAAACAAAAAACGTGTTGAAACTATCTGTTAGAGGAAAACTGCCTTGATTCAGGATCGTGATTCCGGAAGAACCTTTTTTCTGGAGGTGTGGGGGAAACACAAAAATAAGTTGCCATTGGAAGCGCTTGAGCAAATGGTGCTCGACGTAATCCTGCAACATCCTGAATATCACGTGATTCTTGAGAAAGATGAGAAGGAGATTTCCGTAATGGAATTTACGCCAGAAATGGGTATGACAAATCCGTTTCTGCATATGGGCATGCACATTGCTATTTTGGAGCAGATTGGTTCAGATCGACCCTCAGGTATTACAGTGCTATACCAGCAATTATTGCCTAAATATACCTCCGCACATGATCTGGAGCACAGCTTGATGGAATGCCTGGGTGAATCTCTGTGGCTGGCCCAGCGAAATAATACCCTGCCGGACGAGGCGCAGTATCTGGAGCAGGTAAAAAAGCTCAAATAAAATTCACAGGAATGACCGGATTTTGTGTGTGATGTGCGAATAAATACCTGATAACACAATAAAAATACTTGGCTTGTTTTTTTGTATAGCGCAAAATCAAGCATTGGGGATCTGCCAAAAATAATAATAGAACAAAGTCCAGGATTGAACTCATGGCTGATGGTGTTACGGGGGAACTGATCGCTTGTCACGAATGCGGTAAATTATACCGCTATCTGCGCATACCTGCAGGTTCGAAAGCGACCTGCCATGGTTGTGGTTCACTTTTGTACAGACATATTCCCAACTCATTAAACCGGAGTCTGGCACTTTACCTCAGTGCACTTTTTCTATTTATTATTGCCAACACCTTTCCTTTCCTGTCACTGGAGCTTGGTGGGAGAGTCGTTAATAATATCCTCTTGTCTGGAGGCTGGAGTCTGTACCAGCAAGGAATGGGGGAGCTAGGATTACTCATTTTCTTTACCAGCTTTGGCTTTCCCCTGTTCGTTATTACAGGCATGCTTTATTTGCTGCTTCCCATTCGCCTGGGATTTGTACCACCATACATGGGTCCGGTATACAGAATGGTTCACGCCATTATCCCCTGGAGTCTGGTTGGCGTTTTTATGCTTGGGGTGCTGATTGCCATCGTCAAATTGCAGGATCTGGCGAATGTGATCACCGGCCCCGCGTTGATTTCATTTGCAGTGCTACTAGTAGTTTATTCAGCAGCAAGAGCCAATTTTGACCCTGAAATACTCTGGTCAGCCGCGGGTCATCCGAAGCAAGATTTGGAATCAAAGACAGCTTCATCAAATAGTAAGATCCTTAATTGTCATACCTGTGGTTGGTTAAGTAATGAAGATGGGAATCACACGGACTGTATACGCTGCACGACACCCCTACATTACAGAAAACCTAATAGTATTGAGAATACCTGGGCACTTTTATTTGCGGCGACAGTGCTTCTAATCCCGGCAAACTTGTACCCGATTTTAACAGTGATACGATTTGGCCAGGGCGCCCCCAGTACTATTTTGAGTGGTGTGCTACATCTGATTGAAGATGGTATGTGGGGGCTGGCAATGATTGTTTTTGTTGCAAGTATTGTCGTTCCTGTCACCAAGCTCATCGTTCTGAGCTTTTTACTGTTAACGGTTCAATACAAATCCAGCTGGCGTCCACGAGACAGAACATTTTTATACAGAGTGACAGAAGTCATTGGTGCCTGGTCTATGGTTGATATTTTCCTTGTAGGCCTACTGTCATCACTGGTTAGCCTGGATGCCTTATCTACCATTGAGCCAGGGATAGGGGCATCATATTTTGCTGCCGCGGTTTTGTTAACAATATTTGCTGCGCATAGTTTTGACTCGCGCTTGATCTGGGACAATGCACAAGCAGGGGTCAATAATTAATCATGAAGAGAATAGTGATAAAGGGGCAAAAGATATAATGGAAGTCTCTGCGCCTAAAGTGAGTAAACAATCAGGACCTTCAATTGTCTGGTTGATACCCCTGGTTACATTGATCGTGGGTGGCTGGCTAATCATCAAAACAGTCTCTGAGCTGGGTCCAGAAATCACCATCAGTTTCAAAACAGCTGAAGGGATTGAGGCGGGTAAAACCAGGGTCAAATATAAAAATGTCGATATCGGCGTCGTTGAACAGATCCGGTTCAGTGATGATTTTTCTAATGTACTTGTAACGGCCTCATTTCATAAGGGAACAGAATCTTTCTTTCGGCGCAATACAAGATTCTGGGTGGTAAAACCACAACTAAGTATCCGCGGAGCAACTGGGCTGAGTACACTGATTTCTGGTGCCTATATCGAAATAGAGCCAGGCAAAGGTGCACAACAATCTCATTTTGTGGGACTGGAAAAACAACCCGTGGTTACTGCGAGTGAGGCCGGGATAAGAGTTGTTCTGATCACACAAAAGCTTCGTTCAATAGATACAGGCTCACCAATTTATTATAAGGGACTTTTAGCAGGTGAAGTACTTGGCTATGAGCTTGGCAATGACCGTCAAAGTATCTATATCCACGCATTTATCAAGGAACCTTTTGACACATTGATCAAGGGTAATACACGATTCTGGAATGTCAGTGGCATGGATATTTCTATGGGAGCTGATGGCTTCAATCTCAGAACTGAATCATTACAATCTATTGTGCTTGGCGGAATTGCTTTTGAAACACAGGCAACGCTGGAGCCGGTGAATAGCGATGTCGAGAACCTTGTTTTCACACTCTACGATGACTATAGCAGTATTCAGGATCGTGTATTTACCAAGGTAATAAAATTCATGATGTTCTTCGAGGGTTCTGTGCGGGGCTTAAGTGTAGGTGCTCCCGTTGATTTCAATGGCATCAAGGTCGGAACTGTGCTGGATATTCGTCTTGAACTTGATAGTGAAAATTCAGAATTCAGAATTCCGGTTTTGATTGAAATTGAACCAGAAAGAATCAAGGTACGTGGCGTTCAGGAAACGGTGTCCCCATACGAAACAGTTGATAAGTTAGTGGAAAAAGGTTTGCGTGCCAGCTTGCAAATCGGCAGCTTGTTAACGGGACAGTTATTTATTGGTTTCAGTATGCGACCTGATACACCCATAAATTTAAGTGGAGAAGAAACGCCTTATCCTGAATTACCAACCATCAGGGCTACAGACTTCGGTTCTATAGCACAATCCGCAGAAATTTTTCTCAATAAGCTGAATAAAGTTGATATTGATACCTTGAGCCAGGAATTGCTGAAAACGCTTGAAGGTACAAATAGACTTTTCAATGGTCCTGAGATAAAGGGGGCGCTTGATGATTTGCACACGTCACTTCAGGTATTCAGGAGCATATTGCAAAAAATGGATGGTTCTAACCTTCAGGAAACTATTAATTCAGGCCACGTAGTGATGGAAAAAATTACTGAAACGATGGGCACATTTGATCAGACATTGATACAGGTAAATAGTCTGTTAAAACCAAATTCACCTTTGCAATACAACATCATTAAGTTGACCGGTGAACTTGAGGAAACGGCACGTTCTATCCGTTCTCTGGTAGATACACTGGAAAGACATCCACAGGCATTGATTTTTGGCAAGGGTGAACAAGTTGAGGAAGAGTAAATTATGGGCACCACTAAAAATGCACTTTTCCCGCGATTGCAGCGTCGGCTCGACAACTGCTCCCGGCGTTGTTCTACCTCCTGCGTCCATGCAGTCGTCCGTGCTCACAAAATTGCAGGAGCAAATTTTGGACAGCTTCATGTTGGCCCGAAGGGCTAAATACATGGATGTATTTAGCAAATCCTCATGTATTTCTCATACACTCCGGTTATCCGCGCGGTGCCTTCTTGCACTCACGAGAAAATCACTATTTTTAGAGGCCCCCTCATGTTAACTAGTAATTATTCAATATTAAAACTGGTTTTTTCAGCACTGACGTTGCTTATATTTCTGGCTGCTTGCTCCGGTGGTGGTTCAACAATAGCAACAAAATATTACCTGATAGATCCGGTCGAGTATGACGCATTAAACGTTACCTCAGATAAACCTTTGGCCATCGAAATAATAGATGTTCATATTCCCCAGTATCTTGAAAGATTTCATATAGCCACACGTATCGGTGAAAACCGGCTGAAGTTTTCAGAAACAAATCAGTGGGGTGAAAATTTGCGGAAGAATTTAATGCGTACCCTGTCCAGAAATCTTGCCAGACTATTATCAACTCAGGATATAGGGACGCCATTAAATCGTTCTTCATCATTGCCTGATTATCGCGTGCAACTCTATATCGAACAATTTGAACTGGGTATAGATAATAAGGTGAGGCTGGCAGCACGGTGGCAGATATCTGCTACAGACACAATGGAGCCACTGGCGATTTACAATGAAGAAATGTCGGGCGCAGAAGTAGAACAAGATAATTATGAACAGATGGTCACCTCAATGCGGCAATTATTCGGTGAGTTAAGCATGAAAATCGCAGAGTCGATACTTGCCGAAGAAAATAAATAATTATGAACCAATAACCATGAGACAAGTTAGTGAAATGAAGCACGGGCCTGAGCAGAGTTTCTTTTTGCTATTGGTTTTAATTTCATCTTCGCTGAGTGCCCAGGAACATCCAGATGAAATATTTGATGAAGCGTCAGGCCTGAAAATCATGCAGGAAGTTCACAAGAGGCATCAAAAATTTGCTTTTGTCTACGAAGAACAATCGATGGTAATGATAGATAGAAATGGTGACAGGGATACACGTAAGTTAAAACGTTACTCGAGGGTTGAGGATGATGGAACAGTGAAATTCCTCCTGTTATTTGATTCTCCTGCCGAGATTAAGGGTGTTGCACTTCTGGCTAGCAGGGATGAGTCAGGTCAGACAACAAAATATGTTTATCTACCTGCCCTTGGCGAACAATTGATCGAAAGCGTTAGTTCGGGGCTGGATGGAAATTTTCTCGGTACTGATTTCTCGATTGAAAATATTATCGGTGAAGTGCTTGATGATTACATCTATATCAGAAGGCCAGATAAAAAAATAAACTACGTTGAATATTTTGTGGTTGATGTCTATCGAATGGAAGAAGGATTAGCAGAAAACATGTTGCCAGCCGACAAGCAGGCCCTGAGAAGGCATTCTATCTCTAAAAATAATTTTTATATCACAAAAACAGAATATTTTGATAAGCAGGGGAAAGTCTACAAAAAGCAAAGTCATCATGATCTAAGAGTAGTAGATGGAGATATGTGGCGTGCAGACATGATCTTGATGGAGGATAGCAAGGAACAGCATCAGTCACTTATAAAGATTGACCGTAGAATTTTCTCACAAGATTATGTCTCGGCAGAGATATTTACAGCAGACTGGCTTTTCAAAAATTATCCATTTATCAGCACCCCCGATATCGATGAAGAGGAAGTCTATTCAGAAGATGAAGATGCTGAAGTAATTCTTGATCAACAAATTGATTCAAGTACTAATCTAGACGCAGGTCTTGTCCAATGATGCAGAAGATACTTATGCTTGGACTAAGATATCCGGTAGTAGTCACAATGTTTATGATAGTGACAACCCTGTTTGCGGCTGCAGGTATGTCCAGGGTTGAGATAGATACTGGAATGGACAGCCTTATTCCTGCAAGTGACCCAAGTCGCCTGATTTACCAGCAGGTGATGGGTGAATTTGGATCAGACAATAAAACTATCATCTATATAAGAGACGCCAATCTCTGGACACCCGAAAAATTGTCAATACTGGAACATCTACACCGGGGTATTGAACAGATCGATAATGTGGACAGTGTTGATAGCTTGTTTAATTTACATACCATCCATGGTGAGGATGGCAAGGTTGAATCTGTTCCGGTTTTGAGTGAAGTACCAACTACAGTAGAAGAAGCGCTGGATGCAAAAGCGCGGGCACTGGCAAACCCACTTTATCTCGGTAATTTCTTTTCAGAGAGTGGAAACGTTCTGGCAATGATCGTTTCAGTTATGGATGTCGAAAAAGATCAGGATTTCAATAGTAAAATATATGAGCAACTGGAAGCACAGATTTCAGAACATAGAGATGATTTTGACAAGATTATTCAGGTTGGGCCACCCAGAATAAATGCAGAATTAACACGCAGATTGCTTGATGATTTCAGGTTATTAGGCCCACTCTCTGCATTCATCCTGTTTATCTCAATCCTGTTTTTCATGAGGAGTGGAATATCTGCAGTTATTCCTGTTGTCACCTCTGTTGTGTCGATTATATGGACGTTCGGCATGTTGGGATGGGCAGGTGTCCCTATCAATATCTTGAGTGCAATGCTGCCTTCCCTGATTATTGTTATTGGATCTACTGAAGACACGCATATGATGGCGGCCTATTTTCGTGGTCTGCAGCAAAACGATATCGAGAATTCACGAGAGCAGGCCATTCACTATATGGCCAGGCATATCGGTTTACCCCTGTTTTTGACTGTTTTGACTACCGCTCTGGGATTCTCAAGTAACATCCTCAGTAGTATCGGTTTAATACAACACTTTGCTTTTGCAGCAACCTTCGCCATGCTTGCCAATGGCGTTGTCACAGTTCTTGTCGTACCTTTACTGTTGTCGATTTTCGGCCCGGAAAAAAACACCAGTGTTGTTGATAAAGTAGAATCAAAGAGATTGCCTGATATTATTCTCAGGATATTCAGATATTATCAGGACAATTACCCTTCAGCAGTACTCTTTCTTACTACAATAATGTGTGTGTTCTTTGTCTATCATGCCTCCAAACTGTACGTTACCAATGATCCTTTATCTTATCTTCCAGAGGATAGCTCATTGATTCAGGACACCAGATTGATCCATGATGATCTTGCCGGCATCAAGATCTTTTTTATAAGGCTTGATAGCAACAAGCTAAATGCGTTTCAGCGACCAGTAAATATAAATAAGCTGGCTGAGATACAACGTTTTATGGATAAGCAGGGTGTTTTTGATCTAAGTACCTCTCTTGCAGATCATCTGGCCTTTGCCAACCGTGAATTTCGTGGCGAATATGCTGAGCTGGCGTTACCTAAAACTCGTCAACTGGTGGCCCAGTACCTGATGTTCTTTCATCGAAGTGATCTTGATAGCTATGTCAGCCATGACTTCAGTCAGGCAAATATTATCGTACGTCATAATATAAATGATTCGCATACATTAAATGCATACATTGATGAATTACAGGAAGTCGTTGAGGACATTGCAGGGTCGGAGATTAAAGTTAACATTGTCAGCGAAAATTTGATGGTAAATAAAGCTGCTGAGGATTTAATGCTGGCACAGATCAAGGCCCTGATTTTATTACTTGCCCTGATATTTATCATCATGTCTGTAATGTTTACTTCATTCCGGGGTGGCGCCATTGCCATGGTTCCAGCCATTATTCCGATTGCCATGATGTTCGGTGTCATGGGTTATCTGAATATACCTTTAAACCCTGGCACCGCGATGGTGGCCGTAATAGGCATAGGTATTGCAGTAGATGGAACTGTACATTTACTCGCTCGCTATAATGAACTTTGCCGACACACCTCTGATTATATTGCTGCCGTTAATCTTGCTGTGAAGGAAGAGGCAACACCATTGATAGTTTCCAGTATTGCCCTGTCTTTCGGCTTTGGAATATTGTTACTTTCAAACTTTACGGTGATAGCCCAGTTTGGCGCTTTGGCGGCTGTCACCATGTTATTTTCAATCTATGCAAACCTGTTAATTACACCGATTATTATGGCCAGGGTCCGCTTGATCGGCCTGTACCAGATTATTGGTATGACGGTTGATAAGAAAGTCCTTGAAGAATCTCCATTATTCAAGAACATGACAAATTATCAGCGGCGTAAGGCTGTATTGATATCCGAACTCAATGAATTTGAAGAAGGAGACTTGTTAGTTGAGCAGGGAACAGTTGGTCGTGATATGTACCTGATTCTATCGGGAGAAGCCGAAGTAATAAGACGGGATGGAGATAAATCACGTCAACTGGCGACCTTGCAGGCTGGGACTATTTTTGGCGAAATCGGTTACATTAGTGAAACCGAGAGAACTGCTGATGTAAAAGCGCTGACGAAGATTTCGGCCTTGCGATTTGATTATGAAAGGATGCAGAAAGATCTGAAATTCTTTCCCAATATTGTTGCCAAGTTAAATTTCAACATAAGCTACATATTGGGTGAGCGCCTGGCTGATATGGTGAGCCAAATAAAAAAAGATTAGGGCTAAAAAGGATTAGGCAAAAGAGATTAAGGTTAAAAGAGACTAAAAAAAGAATAATCTTTGAGGAGCCAAAGAACAAAATTCAACGGGTTCCGGGTTAATCCCGAATTACGGAATCCTGATCTTCTAGCTGGTAGAAAACTCCATCTTGATTCCGGCCAGTTCAATCAAGTCACCATCCTTTAATTGATATGCCTTTGCGCCAATTTCTGCTCCATTAATGACCGGGAAGCCACCACTACTCTCAATGTGTGTCATGAAGTAGCCTTGTGGACGTCTTGATATCACTGCTACCTGTGTTCCAGGTTTCCCAAGTGTAATCAGTGCCTTGGTGAGTTCCAGTTCCTTGCCGGCGATGGGGCCATTTAAAACAGTTAAGCGTCCTAGTGGCATTCCACCTGAGGCTGCTGCTGGTGTTCCAGCCTGTGGTGTGGGTGCAGCGGCAGCGCCGGCATTTTCAGCGGCTTGTGCTGCGGCAACTGCGGCACTGGCAGAACCAGGTTTGATGATCATGGTTTTCTCAAACTCATCTTCACCATCAGAGGCATTTTCGTTAAGGTATTTTAATTCATGCTTGCCTATGGCTATTACGTCACCATCCTTAAGCGCATGTTTCTTAACTAATTTTCCGTTTACATAGGTGCCATTGGTACTACCAAGATCTTCTAGAAATGAATCATCAAGTATGGTGATAATCAATGAGTGTTTACCACTCACGGCCAGATTATCAATCTGAATGTCATTTTCCGGTTTGCGTCCGATGGTGAATCTTTCTTGATCCAGTTCAAATTCACCTTGTATCGCACCGTTCAAGCTCAGAACTAACTTTGCCATAGCCCTGTTTATCCCCTGCTAAAATTAATTACATGTTTTAAGTAAGTTTTCCTGGGCAGCCTTTTCGTGTTGCGCGCTAGCCAGAAACTCGGGCAAGAATTACCGAAATATTATCTTTCCCGCCATATTTGTTCGCAATTTCTACTAATTTATCTGCTGCTTGCGCAAGATTAGCACTATATTTACCTAGGGTTAAGTGAATTTCTTCATCTTTTACCATATCTGTTAATCCATCCGAACAGAGTAAGTAAATGTCTCCACTAGCAAGCTTATCTTCAATAACATCAATCTTAACCTTTGCATCAATACCAAGTGCCCTGGTGACCAGATTTTTTGGTGCATTTTTTTCGGCTTGTTCTGGCGAAAACAGACCACGATCAATCAATTCCTGAACTAGGGAATGATCTTTGGTGATTTGCTTAAAATTATTATCACGAAGCCGGTAAAGTCTTGAATCTCCAACATGAGCAATAGAAATACTGTCCTTATATGTAATCGCGGTGACAACCGTAGTACCCATACCTTTACACTGTTCATCTGCCTGCGCTGTGTTGTATATGCTTGAATTTGCTCGGTTTACTGCATCACGCACCATGACTGAATGCTTATCCAGGCCCGATGCCTTGTCAGTCCCTTTAGGTTTTGAATTTTTTAAGCCTGATTTGATATCGGTATAAATACCTGTCACCGCAATTGCACTGGCGACCTCTCCAGCCTTATACCCGCCCATACCATCGGCTAGCACTAATATGCCAAGTGCTTCATTAGTTGCGGTACTGTCCTCATTATGTGGTCGTATGCAGCCCACATCTGAAACATTGGCAATCTCAAGTTTATATTGCGAGCTCATGAATTTTCCCGTATTCACAATTATGTGAAGAATAATTGTTATTTAACTGATTTTAAAGAAAAATATTAACAATACTCCATAAATAAAACGAAGTTTATGTCAATAGCTGCAGGATATTAGCGCTCTAACAATTCCAGTTTATTGGGTTTGCCACGCCATTCGTCCGAATCTTCCGGTGCATCTTTCATTTCATTGATCACCGGCCATTCTCTGGAAAGTTCGGCGTTTAATTCAATGAACCCCTGCATATTTTCAGGGACATCATCTTCAGACAAGATTGCCTCTACCGGGCATTCAGGTTCGCAGAGTGTACAGTCAATACATTCATCAGGATCGATAACCAGCATATTAGGGCCTTCGTGGAAGCAATCTACCGGGCAGACCTCTACACAATCGGTCAATTTGCATTTAATGCATTCTTCTGTGACTACAAATGTCATTTTAATATTACCTGTTTTTTTTATAGATATGGCGCGGGATTATACCGGCTAAATCATGAAATGATAAAGCGGCTAATTGTAACCCCAAACTATCCGGAAATGCAGGGCAATAACTGGTCGTTAAAAAATAAAATCAGCCTTTTACCAGATCAACAACTTTACCTGTCAGGGTCTCCCCACGGCTGAATTTAACGATGCTTAGCTGGTGCTTTTGCAAGGTTGACATGATTTCCAGTTGTAATTGATCTGGCTGCTCTGAATCAAACAGAACGATTATTCTAAGCGGGTTTTCAGGATCAGTAGTAACATCATCGACACCACTGAGCTCATTCAGGTCCTGTTGTGCCTGCTCTGGTAATGCATCACTTAGTAATAAATTTAGCGAACTATCACGCTCCACAAGCTCTGAAATCGAGGTGTGTTTCACCAGTTTGCCTTGCTTGATAATAATCACCTCGTCGCAAACATCACCAATTTCATCCAGGTTGTGAGAACTGATAATAAAAGTACATTGTGTCCTCAGTGCCCTGATAATATTCCTGACATCATTTGCCGCCACCGGATCCAGGCCAGATGTAGGTTCATCCAGTAAAATAAGCTCAGGCCCACCGATCAGTGCCTGGGCAATAGCAACGCGTTTGCGTTGTCCAAAACTAAGCGTTTCAGGATATTGTTTTGCGAGATCTGTGATTTTTAAATGTTCCAGTACCCTGGTGACCTCAGCCTTCGCTGCCTTACCAGTGTAAGCCTGTAGTTTTGCATACAAGCTTAATTGGGTTTCTACTGAAATGCCTCTCAAAAAAGGGGCATCCTGTGGCAGGGTTCCGATGCGCCCTTTTTGTGAAGAGGCTCCTGGGTCATCACCAAAGACACGTATCTGACCAGAGCTTGGTTTCAGGTAACCACTGATCAATGAAAACAGTGTTGTCTTCCCGGCACCATTCGGGCCGACCAGGCCCAGGGTGCGACCCGGTTCTATATCCAGATCCAGGTTCTCGATGGCATTTTTTCGGGCAAAGCTCTTGCTTAGCTTTCGGCACTTAATAAGTTTGCTCATCTATATATTTCTCTTGCGAAAAATGATCCACGCAATACTTAAGTAGATTGTCGTCATGGCGAGGATCCCGGGAATAGCAATCACTGAATCGTTACTGGCAATAGCGATTAAGTCATTTTTAAAGGTATTGGGTAATAAATAGCTAATGGAAGGGTAATCACTCTTCCAATAGACAATAAAAAGGAATGCCATTACATAGGTACAGAACCCCATGAGGATAGTGCCTAATGCAGATGACATAAAGGCCGATATGATTGACATAAAGGCAACATAAGGAAGTGTGTACAGCAGAACCAGCGACAGGCTTTGTAAGGCATAGGTAATTGTTTCGCTGAGCTCTCGATTGTCGTTGTCCATGGAGATAAGCGTGCTTGCCAGGCATGCAAAGACTATCCCCATGGCAATCATAAAATAGGCACTTAGATACCTTGAGATAAATATCTCCAGTCTTGTGCATCGAGTTAATAAATATCGAAAAGAACCAGAAGAGGCATCCGCAGCCAATTGATTGTTTGCGCCCAAAATGACAAATACAGGGGTGACGGTAAGTGACGTAAGTAGAAACATAGATAATGTGGGGGGATGCAGCACCAGCAGTTGCTGGGCAACTTCCAGGCTGGTCAATTTGGTAATTAGCATCAGGCCCTTAATACTGGTTAGAAAATCTGAGCCACCTTCGGTTAAAAGTCTGAGCATGCTGTACCAGAACAAGGCAAAGGGGATCAGGAAGGCAAGTCCCTTCAAACGAAACAGTGAGTGATAAAAATCAAACCCGAGCAGGGTGAGTACTCTTTTAATATTCATAGAATAAAGTGAGCTTAATCTATTTTTTGAAGGAGCCTCTGATTAAGTCTGGGTCGGAACAGATTGCTGGTTAAAATATTCTGGTTCAAGGCGTGAAACGCGCGTAATAGCAGGGCTATTGCGGAGTTTTACAACGCAGAAACAGGAGGTTTTAATCGCAAGATGTCGATTCATGACTTAATCAGAGGTTCCTTAACATAGATTTTAGTTTATAGAGGGCTTCGAGCGCTGCCTTTGGACTCAATTCATCTGGATCGAGATTTATCAATTCATTCAATATGGGATGGTCTTGCCTGGTCTTTTCTGGACTGTCCTGTTTTTGTGTGAACATATCATCCTGTTTCCTATCAGGGCTGGGCAGTGATTGTTCTGCCTCTATTTTCTGCAGGAACTGTTTTGCCTGACTGACGACATCTTGTGGTACACCTGCCAATAACGCAACCTGTAAACCATAACTACGATTTGTTGCACCTTTTTTCACCCTGTGTAGAAAGACAATCTTGTCATCATGTTCAATGGCATCGAGATGTACATTTTCGACTTCCTGAATATGATCTGGCAGCGCCGTTAATTCAAAATAATGTGTCGCAAACAGGCTGAGTGCACCGACATTTCTGGCCAGATATTCAGCACAGGTCCACGCCAGGGCCAAACCATCATAGGTACTGGTGCCGCGTCCAATCTCATCTAACAGAACCAGACTTTGTTGACTGGCATTATTCAGAATGTTAGCTGTTTCAGTCATTTCCACCATAAAGGTTGAGCGACCGCCTGCCAGATCATCTGCGGCACCGATACGTGTAAATATTCTATCTATAGGGCCTAACTCGGCACTTTCTGCCGGCACATAACTGCCAATATAGGCAAGGATAACGATCAGGGCAGTTTGTCTCATATAGGTTGATTTTCCGCCCATATTGGGACCCGTAATCATTAGCATCCTGCAGGCGTCATTCAGTTGCAGATCGTTAGGCACAAATGTTTCAGTTTGCATTTGTTCAACCACAAGATGTCTGCCAGCAGTGATAGAAATACCCTGGCTTGTTTTAAAAGTGGGTTGATTCAGGTTCAGGGTTTCAGCACGTTCTGCAAAACAGACCAGCACATCTATTTCGGCAATTGCAGCACTACACATCTGCAAGGCAGAAATGTGTTCACATAATTTATCAAGTAATGCTTCATATAATTGTTTTTCCAGTGCCAGTGCCTTTTCCTTTGCACTGAGCACCTTGTCTTCAAATGCCTTCAACTCTGGAGTGATATAGCGCTCGCTGGCTTTCAATGTCTGGCGGCGGCGATATTCAGCAGGAAGCTCACCTGTGTGATGGCGACTCAATTCAATGTAATAACCATGGACACGGTTATAACCGACCTTCAGGCCAGAGATCCCTGTGCGAGTCTTTTCACGAGATTCCAGATCCAGTAAGAATTGACCTGCTTCTGAACTGAGTTGCCTGAGTTCTTTCAGCGCGAGATCATAATCATCAGAGATCACCCCGCCATCACGTATGGTCAGCGGTGGTGACTCGATAACTGCATTTCGCAGGAGATCATATAAATCAGGAAAGCCATCGATATGGGTTCCTAGTTCTTGTAGCAGGGGGCAGTCTATATTTTTTACCAGGTCATCAAGTTCAGGCAGAGCCGCCAGCGTTGTGCGTAATTGAACCAGGTCTCTGGGTTTGGCAGATTTTAGAGAAATACGCGCAAGTATACGTTCCATATCTCCTACAGAGCGGAGCATATCGTGGAACTGAATAAATTCACGATTTCGTAACAGGGAAGCGACGGCGTCGTGGCGTAGTCGTAATGTTTGTAGATCACGAATGGGCCTGTGTAGCCAGCGACTCAGTAAGCGTCCACCCATGGCTGTTGACGTTGTCTTCAGGACGCTGAGGAGATTGTGTTTACCGCTGCCATTGTTATCACTTTCCAGTTCGAGATTACGTCGACTCACGGCATCCAGAACGATACTGTCCTGTGGATGTTCAACCTTGATTGCCTGCAGGTGTCGCAGAGCAGAACGTTGGGTTTCGTCTGTATATTGTAATAAACAGCCCGCAGCTGAGATGGCCAGGGGCATGTCCTCGCAACCAAAGCCAGACAGTTGCCGAACCTGAAACTGTTTCTTTAATAGCTCAATAGCGTTGTCTTCATCAAAATGCCAGGCAGGTCGGGGGGTGATATTAGGTAGTGATATTAAATCTTGTTTCTGTTCTATATCTTCACAGACAAGAACTTCTGCTGGTCGCAGGCGCTCTATTTCACTATTTAACATCGCCTGATTATCAAGCTGTATGAGTACAAAACGGCCACTGCAAACATCGATTGTTGCCAGACCAAACTTACCGTCTTTTGCAGAAATTGCAGCAAGCAGGTTTTCTGAGGACTGATCCAGTAGTGCTTCATCGGTGATAGTCCCCGGCGTGATAATTCTTGATATTTCTCTATCTACGGGACCTTTGCTGGTTGCCGGATCACCGACTTGCTCACAGATGACAACAGACTCGCCCAGTTTAAGCAGTTTCGCCAGATAAGAATCAGCCGCGTGATAGGGGACACCTGCCATAGGAATGGGCTTACCAGCGGATTTGCCTCGACTGGTGAGTGAAATATCTAGTAGCCTGGCGGCCTTTTTCGCATCATCGTAAAAGAGTTCATAGAAATCCCCCATGCGAAAAAACAGCAGTTTGTCCGGGTGTTGTGCCTTGAAGCCAAGATACTGCTTCATTACAGGCGTGTGTTGCGTCGATTGATTAGTCGCAGTTGTATTCAAGCTAATAGTCGCCCAATTTCCTGGATATCGTTTCAGTACATGTGCAATGGTGATCCATTCAAGCCTGCCAGATTGTTGCCTTGCGTTGGAATCTTTCTGTAATCCTATTCTTCATGTTCAGGCTCTGGTTCAGGCTGGAAGTTTGCATTTATCAAGTTTGTGATTGAATAGACAGCGTGATTGGCTCTTAATCTCATGGGGCCATTTTCCTCTGTATGTTGTCGTATTTCAAGAAAGGTATTCGCCGCCATTCTGAGCTGTATTACGCCAAGATTGTGCAAAACTTTTGTATTTTCTGGTTCAATGAGCAATGCCTCCTGGTAGGCTGCAACTGCTCCCTCCAGTCTGTTTGTTTGCGCATATATATTACCGAGACGAAACCAGGGCTCGACCTCATAGGGTGTTTGTATTGTGAGGTTTTTATAAGCTTCTTCAGAAGTTTCCCAGTCCTCATTCTGGTAGGCTTCCCTGGCCATCACTTCCAGTTCAGCGATATTTGTGTCAGATGGGGAAGGCTTGTCAGATTTAACATTCTGCTGATTACAGCCGGCAAGATGCAGCAAGATTATGACCAGAAAGACTATGTTTGTACGCATTTCTCCCTCCCATGGGCATGCTAAACGGAAGCCTGTTATTAGGCAAATGATTGGGACAGGTGGATGAGTGAAATATCTAGTAGCCTGGCGGCTTTTTTTGCATCATCGTAAAAGAGTTCATAGAAATCCCCCATGCGAAAAAACAGCAGTTTGTCGGGGTGTTGTGATTTGAAGCCAAGATACTGCTTCATTACCGGCGTGTGTTGGAGAGGCTGCTGTGTCTGTACAGGCACGGTAACCTATTCTAATAAAACAGTCTGATGATAGCTACCCGGCATGAGTAAATAATATGAGGCTCAGTATTTTTCATTCGAGGATAGCTGCGGATTGCATCCTCATTATTCCCTGGGCATTGAGAACGACACTGTAGCGACCTGCATCAGCAGGATTATTGATACAACTGCGTGCGAAGTCAGTAGCGGGGGTGCCAAAATAGCCTGCACCCTTGGTATTATCATCACCTTCACGTGCTGATTCAACATCAGTCCCTGTGCTCAAAGCATGAAATGACCAGATGATTCGGTCTACAAAAGGTACAATCAATTCATAACAATAACCGATATGAATTTTTAACAGGTTGGCGTCCTGAATTGATTGCAAACCAGTGACAGTTGAATCCCGATACATCAGGTTGTCATTAGGAATTTCTCGCCCGTCAGCGCCGTCGATACCGTAATTCGCAAAGGCTTCGGGCGTTGGGTTGATTAACTGGATATTGACATAACCGTCATCAAGTTGTTGTTGCACAATTCGTCTGGCACACAACACATTTTCAGAGTTAAAGTTATTGATATTGGCTTCCAGTATGCCTCTGGTGCTTGTGCCGTCCTGCATTATTTTAGCGCCACTCAAACGTCCTGAACGGCCGCCAACAGTGAAACTACTCTCACAATCACCACTACTATTCATCGATATATAACTACTGGTGTAAAGAGGAGCCATATTACTGGTAAAGGCCTTTTCCATAGCGGACATGCCGGCATTATTCAGACTGCCTGCTCTTGCTGTTTGAAATGCAGCATAGTTTAGTGTGATCTTGGCCTGATAGATGAAAGAGAACTGTAAGATACCCATGACCAGAAGTAGCATCACCGGCAAGACAATGAGAAATTCGACCATCGCCTGAGCGGTGTTAAATTTCCGAAGGTTTCTGAAATAAATTTTCCGCATTTTTATTTAGAAAGTACCAGGGTTACTCGAATACCTATAATAACGAACTATATTTTCAATCTTGTTTGATGATAGTTTGAATCCCATTCAGCATATGTTTAGCTTTGTTATACAAAGGGTCATTGATGTCAGTGTAGATTAGCATTTCATTCAGGCTGTAGGCAGTCTGTTTTAACTGGACAATACCCAGGTTATACCAGGCCTTACTGTATTTAGGATCGCGTAATACAGCCTCACGGTACAGGTTGATGGCGGCATTAGGTCGATTAGTCCGTACGTAAATATTCCCCAGCCTGAACCAGTGCGAGGCAATTGTAGGCATCTCCTTAACAAGTATCTGATAGTCTCGTTCACTGGCGACAAGATCATCATTAAGATAAGCTATATCGGCCTGTTTTTGTAGTTCAGAAAAGTCGATTTTCGCTGCATCTTCGTTCCCCTCTTTTATACCTGTCAGGTTACATGCTGCAAGGTTTAAAAGTAGCGCTATTATGATAAAGAATCTCAATTTAATCTGCTGAATCATGCCATTCCAGTTGTTGTCCGGTGGTTAACTGTAGTTTATCCAGGCTGTCTAAGGCCAGTTCCAGCACCATACTAGCGGCATTCGAGGCCGATATCCGCCAGGGTTTTAGTGCACTAACGGTTTTTACGATGATCCATTGTTCATCGAGAAACACCAGATCAATCGCGTAACTCATGCCGAAGGTGTGTACTGAGGAACAGGGCACGATTAATAATCCTTCATTTTCATTTAATGGTGGTGAACCCAAAAGCCCACGCATTCTTTCCAGAAAATTACTTGTTTTAGAGATATTCTGTATCACTCGATCATCATGGACTCGGGTCAAGCAGCCACGGATCATAACATCCCTTCACCCATGAACTTTATAACGATAGGAAATCCGAGGACGATAAAAGTAACAGGGAAGATAAACATAATTAATGGGGCAACAAGTTTTACCGGTGCTTCCATAGCCATTTTTTCAGCACGTTGGAAACGTTCATCGCGGCGCTGTTCAGATTGAACTCTTAATACTGTTGCCAGTGAGGCACCCATTTTTTCTGCCTGGATAATTGAGCTGACAAAACTGGTGATCTCCGGGATATCAAGTCTATCTGCCATGCGTCTGAGTGCTTCCGCACGGGGTAAGCCTGAGCGAAGATCGCGCAGCACAATGGCAAATTCGTTACGCAGTGGACCGGGAGGCGCTTTTTCCATGGCTTGGCCCAGGGCACCTTGTAGATTCAGGCCTCCTTCTACGCACATGGTGATAAAATCGAGATAGACAGGTAAAGTCCGAATAACATTATCATCACGTTTTTTACGGGTATCTGATAGCCAGATGCTCGGGAACATAAATCCGAGTATGGGCATAAACACAAACCAGATGGGCTGGAAATTATCAAGTGAAATCATGACAAACAGGGCCAGAGCCGGGGCTATAATAGCTGAGATGATACGCAGGGCAATAAATTGTTCGGCATTGAGAAGGTAACCCACTCCGGATTTAGTGATCTTCGTTTCTGCACTCTCAAGAATTTCATAAGGTAAAAATACGCAGAAAAAATTAGCGATGATCTGGATAAAAGGCCAGAGTAATTTTAGTTTCCAGGATAAGGGATCCATAAATTTTCGGTCATCCTGATTGACCATGGCATAAAGTATTCCGATGAACAGTACGGATAGTATGGCCGCAAGGCAAAAAGATAAGACGCTACCACTAAAATAAATACTATCCATTATTTTTCATCTCAATTAAACATCGATACTTGTTATCTTATTAATCATAAAATAGCCCAGCATCTCCATGATGACGATAACCATTAGAACCATATAACCAATGTTTGTGGTCCAGAGCTTACTCATGGCCTCTGGTTCGATGAGGTTCAGTAGTACTCCTAAAAGTATGGGCAGGCCTGTCATGACGATGCCTTGAAGTTTTCCCTGGGCGGTCAGACTCTGGATCTTGCCTTCCATCATGCCTTTGCGGCGCAGGGTTGTACCCAGTGTTTCCATGGTCTCTGCCAGGTTGCCACCGACTTCACGGTTAATCAGCAGGGCGGTGACCAGCATACTAAAATCGGGTATGGGGATACGTTGTTCCATTTTTTTTAAGGACTCTTCAAAATCTACCCCGAGTCGTTGTTCCTTGAGGAATAACTCAAATTCCTGTGAGAGTGGAGCAGGTTGTTCTTTCACCAGGCTTTCCAGGGCGATATTCAGGCTGGCACCGGCACGCATGGCACCGGAGATCATGACCAGTCCATCCGGTAATTGTGCCTCAAAGCGTTTCAAACGTTGTTTACGCATGGAACGATAAAAGATTGATGGTAAGAAAATGATAACAGCTAGCATGCCTAAAGTGGCAGGGATGTCTCCTGTAACCAGCCACGTTATGATTGGTAATATCACTATTGCGCCGAGGTTGATTATAAACATTTGATTGGCATCGAAAGACATAAACATGTCCGACATATTGCTACTGGCGGTAGTGGTAAATGTCTCTTTGTAATTTTCCATTGCCACCGTGGCTTTCTTTAAAAACAAAAACCAAAGACACGTCACCATCAGGAAGACGCAGGCTATCGCCAGATAAAAACTGGTGTTGGCCGAGAAGTTGATGATGGTATCCATTGGCTTATTGCCTGGGCGTAAATATCGACATGTCGACATCCAGACCACGCTGACGCATTTCCTCATAGAAGTGCGGAATAGCACCGGTCGCCTCGAAATAGCCTTTCACCTTGCCATCCTCATCAAAGCCTTGCTGTTGATAACGGAAGATGTCCTGCATGGATACGATGCCTGATTCTACGCCAGTGAGTTCAGTGATATTAATGATGCGGCGACTGCCGTCAGAAAATCGGGTTATCTGGACGATCATATGAATCGCAGAAGCCACCATTTCGCGTATCGCCGTGACGGGCAAATCCAGACCAGACATCATCACCATTACTTCCAGTCGGGCGATCATATCCCGAGGTGTATTGGCATGAGCAGTGGTTAACGATCCGTCATGGCCGGTATTCATGGCCTGTAACATGTCCAGTGTTTCTCCTCCACGACACTCACCAACAACGATACGATCAGGTCGCATACGCAGACAGTTTTTAACCAGGTCACGTATGGGGATGGCGCCTTTGCCTTCGAGGTTAGGTGGCCGTGCTTCGAGGCTGACCAGATGGGGTTGGTTCAGTTTTAGTTCCGCCGCATCTTCAACCGTAATAATGCGTTCACTGGAAGGGATAAAATTAGACAATACGTTCAGCAAGGTTGTCTTGCCGCTGCCGGTACCGCCAGAGATGAGAATATTCATATGGTTCTTAACGGCGGTCTCTAAAAATTTCACCATTTTGTCATCCAATGCACCGAAATTGACTAAATCCTGTGCTTGTAACTTTTGTTTGGCAAATTTTCGAATGGTCAGACAAGGACCACGTAACGCCAGTGGTGGAATAATGGCGTTCACGCGCGAGCCATCTTTTAAGCGGGCATCAACCAGAGGCGAGCTTTCATCAATGCGTCTACCCAAAGGAGAGACGATGCGTTCAATCGCTGTCATGACAGCATCATCACTGGAAAAGGTGATGTCAGACAAAGTAAGCTTGCCGTCCTTTTCAATATAAATCTCGTCAAATTTATTGACCATGATTTCCGTGATGGTCTCATCAGCAAGCAATTTTTCCAGTGGACCCAGTCCCACTGCTTCATTGAGTACATCAGTTGCTAATTGTGCCTTGTCGACTTCGGCGGGTAATTTGGATCCCATCTCCTCGATGATTTCCATAACCATGCTTTCTACATGCTTACGTAAAGCATCCTCATCCATGTTGCTGATATCCGTGCGGCGTAGATCCATCGCCGCGAGTAACTCATCGTGTACCCGGTTACGCCATTTGAATTTTTCGTTGTGCTGGAGGCTGATTATTGTCTTGCTCAGTTCTTCCGATTCATCCAGCACATTGTGGGGTAATACGCCGATCACGGTTTTCATATCGTCGAAAGCACTGTCATCATCATCATCAACTTCTACTGAGGAATCAGCACTCATACCTGCCTGTATATGGTAGCCAGCAATGATAATGACATCCGAAGAACGAATTGGACCATGATGGTCAACATCTTCACCATTGACTTCAATACGGCTCTGACCGGTTTTATCTTCTATAAAAAGGCCTTCAGAAGTACGATGGATTTCTGCATGATAGGGGGCAATTCTCCAGCCGCGTAATTGTATAAAGTTATCGCGTGCCTTGCCGATAGTGCATTCGCTGACTGGGCAACTGAAATTCTTTATTCGTTCACCCTTACTGTTATTAACTGTTACATCAAACATAACTATTTCCTTAGAGCTAGTAGATTATATCGAGAGACTTCTCGTTAATCGCTTTGAGGGCTCTTTCTATACCATCTTTGGCATACTGAACGGCACTTTTATTGACATCCGAGTTGGCATTAAAAACCGTTGGTGTGACAAAGATGACCAGTTCACTTTTTTTGTCACGGAAAGTTTTTGATCTGAAGAGTGCGCCGATTATGGGAATATCCATAAGAAATTTTAGCCCAGTGACGTCTTTGGCTATCTCTTGATTGATCAAACCTGACATCACCAGTGTTTCGCCTGAGCCCAGGATGACATCGGCAGTGGTCTTGCGGGTTATTAAACCCGGAATACCATTCACAGCGACAGAGTTATCGATAGCACTCAGTGTGGTTTCTACGTAGGCATGGACGTTGTTGTTTATATCCACGGTGGGTTTTACGGAAAGTTCAATACCAAATTGTTTAAAATCAATCGTTGTTCCATTGATGCTGGAAGATTCTATCGGAAACTCACCACCTGCAAGAAAAGTTGCTTCGCCGCCACTGCGAGCCGCCAGTCGGGGTTCTGCCAGGATCACTGCATTACCCGAATTGACAGCGAAATTAATTCGTGACGTAATCTCGGAGACGAGACCAAAGTATCCGAGAGGGGTAGCGCCAGCTAATGGGGGTAAGGGATTAAATGACGTGTTGGGAAGTTCTGAGGCCCTGAACAGGTCGTTGTTTTTAGCACTAAGAGCTACTGCAGCTGCAGGGCCAGCAACGGCAGAGTCCCATTCAATACCCAGGGTTTCCAGGTAATTTTTATTAAATTCTGTGATCTTGATACTCATTAATACCATTTTGTTCTCGGGCAGCTCCATATCCAGACTGCCAACTCGGGTGAGATTCATGACTTCTGGGTACGCACCCTGAACTGTCGTGATCGCATCTTCATAGCCTTCATCTATCTCACCGGTAAGTGCGATTCGTTCACCAACGATACGTACTTTCAAACCTGCTATTTCAACGAGCAGGTCCTCTACTTCCAATTTTATTCTGACCAGCCTGTTGATGGCAAAATTGATATTAACTACAATTTCTTCGTAGGTTTCCTGGACTGTTTTGACCGTTTCTTCATGCCCGAATGCGACCAGGCCTGAAAGTACGATTTTATTGCCAACTACACTTACTTCCAGACCATCAATATCGGCGAGTAATTCTTCTACTTCAAATTTTCTTTTAACCAGGTTGCCAGCTGCTTCAATCACCTGAATGGTGTAGTCTTCTTCGGTGCCGTTGTTAAACCAGATATGTAAAGTGCTGATACCAGCTGCTTCACCAATGAGTAGTAACTGACCATTATTGGTTAAGGAGTTGCTTACCATGGTGGGGTTGCCCACTGCAATACGTTCTATGTCCCCGAGTTTGAGGATTTTTACCTCGCCAAGGTAAAGTTCTATTCTTTCTCCGGCGAGACAAACATTCGCAGTAAAAAACAAGAGACAAGCTACGAAGATATTTTTTATCATGATAAATTATTCCTGATTCCCTTAACAATATAAATTGTTATCATTATTTATAGCCGTAAATTAGCACGGCTGTTTGTCTTTTTATAAAAGCCGAAAGCATAGTAAAGAACGCTATTACTAATCTTCCCCATCCACTGCTTTTAAGCCCTAACCGTCGACTGGCAAGGTCACTTTCTTTGCCAAACCGCCTGTCGACTGTCCCCCTACTATCATTTTGATATAACGTCTTTTACCTTTTGTTGTCACCGTCTTAACTGTTTTTACTGGTAATACTTCATGAGTATTTTCCTGCTCTAACCGAATATCTTCATCAGCAACTGCCAGCGCATCATTTCTATTCTCAGCGGCTATCGGTTCCCTGGCCATGCCTGTCATCATCAATAATAAGATGAGATAGAATAGACGTGGTCGTTTTCTCATAAACTGTTACAGCTATTTATTTAGCCTCTGTATCATTTTCATCTTTTGGCACAGTCACGATGATGGATTTGGCAACACCGCCTTCACTGGAACCGCCGATAATGAAATTGTATTTGCCTGCTATGCGTACCGTGCCGGTAATCATCTGGTCTTCGGCAATTTGCGCGACTTCTTTGGCAGAGAGAACATTGCCATTGCTATCAACAATTTCACCACTTTCGTTAACGTTGTAGCCTGCTGCAGTCAATTGTTTTTTGCTTAGAACTTCACCGCTGGCTGATGTAATCAAGTCACCTTTATCAACCACATTGCCATTGCTATCAACAATTTCTCCATTTTCATTGATGCTAAGTCCAGCGGCGGCCAGTTGATTCTTTGTCATGATACTGCCATCAGATGCTGTGACGATATCATCTGGGTTAATGACATTACCGTCCTTATCTACGACTTGACCAAACTCATTAACGCTAAGTCCGGCGGCAGCCAGTGCCTGTTTACTCAAGATACTGCCATCCGCTGCAATGATTAAATCATCGGGGTTAATGACATTGCCATCTTTATCAACGATTTCCCCATTTTCATTAATGCTGTAGCCGGCGGCGGCCAGTTGATCTTTGGTCAGTATGGTTCCATTCGCTGAAACAAGAATGTCCTTGCTTGAAACCACCTTACCGTCTTTATCTACGATCTCGCCATTTGCATTGACGCTAAGACCGGCGGCGGCCAGTTGTTCTTTGGTCATGATTGAGCCATCAGCGGCGACGATGATATCATTTGCATCTACCACGTTACCGTTTTTGTCGACTAACTGGCCGTTTGCATTGACGCTCAAACCTGCAGCTGCGAGTTGTTGCTTCGTCATGATCGTGCCATCGGCAGCAATGACAATGTCATTGGGGTCGATAATGTTGCCATCCTTATCGACGATTTCACCATTCTCATTGACACTGTAACCCGCTGCGGCTAATTGTTCTTTGCTAATCAGTTTATTACCATCGGCGTCTACCAGATTGCCATTGAGATCAACACCTGCAACCGCAGATGTTCTTGAAGCACGTTCTTTTTCTGCTGCAGCCATGTGCGCGGCATTAGCGAATAAATCAGTGGGTGAAACGGTAGTAAAATCAGAAGCACTTTGATCATTCCGATTACGCAGCAATGACAGCATCTCGCCCTTGTCTTGTGCCAGGGTAATGAGGGCGGCTTGTTGCGGATCAACCTCCACGGTGATATGAGAAAAATGTGCTTCTGTGCGACGCTGAGGTTGCCGCAAAGCATCCAGCGTCTCTTTGTAGGGGTCTTTCCCCGTTGCCAGTACAGTGACATTCTGAACTACCGGGATAATGACATCCGTTGGCGCCAACAGACCAAACAGTGCTGTCGGATCTTCTACTGAATCCGCCGCCGCCAGTAGCTCATCTGGAATTTGTTCCCGAATCTCTGCGGGCAGTAATTCAAGCAAACCCGCCTCTTTGGCAGCAGCAATCAAACCTGAGTTAAAGCCAGATTCTGAAAAAGGAATATTGACGTAGAGGTCGATGCGGTTACCTGGACGTAGAAAGCCACCAATGGAGTTAACATCATCAACTTCTACAGTGATGGCGCGTTTGCCTGGCGGGATAATATCAGAGAAGTCACGAGGGAAATCATCATCTAGAAAACTCTTTAACAGGGATTTTCCTTTGCCCAGGTTAGCAACCAGTGAACGGCCAATATAGCTGTCAAATTCATGTGGTAAAATAACATCTTCATGCAGGAAATTAATGGGCATAGGTCGTTGACTAAATAGATTGGCTGTAATCTCCTGACCTTTACGTAAGTCAGTATTTGCCACCACTACCGTCACATTTTTCTTTTTATCTTGTTCGTATTGTTCTTTTAACTGAGCCTCACGGGTATTCAGATAAAACATAGCTAACAAAGCGGCAACGATACCAAATCCGATTGCCCCCGCCAGTAAAGGAAGTGTGCTTTTTTCTTGTTTTTTAGCCATGATTTGGTTCTTTTATTGTTGGTTAGTTAGGTGTCTTGAATTATTCTATTTAAAAAAAACTGGTTGCGCCGTCAAGTATATCTGAGGGGCTGTCCGGCATTAAGTCATCTGGGAATGAAGACAATGTCGGAAAACTGGTGAATGCCTGGATACCGTCGACAAGGGCGCTGGGATCGACTGGGTTGATGATATCTTGATCGACCAGATATGCGGCCAGGTTGTCATGATCAGGCAAGGTCGAGAGAGAGGTTGCGTAGGAATAACCCTGGTATTTATCATTCATAACACCCAGCAGGTCTAGTAATACATCACCGCCCGGACCAATGGTCATGACCATGACACCGAAGACCAGAACGATAGTAAACTCGACCATACCTTGACCCAATTGACGAAGAGTGTATCTATTACGCATTTTGTCAGTTGTCCCGTATGCTCCCGTATACTAAAGAAGTGAATGTGTTACTTGATTGATGACTATTCTAGTCGCATTTTTGTCTTTCATGAACATCATAGTGATTCTATTTCGTCTGGTTTTGAAAACCAATGTGTGAGATTTTCCCTGGCTCAGATCTCGATCCGTTTCTGCAGTCCAGCCTTTGGCCTGATAATGGTTGCGATAAAAGGCAACATTACTTGAGACAGAATGGTTGTTTGAAATAATCAGGGTGGTTGCTTTTTTGCCCGGGTCTTTGCTTTTCACCTCACTGAGGACATGGCTGCCAGACATCTTCGGTGTGCCCTTGCCTATTTCGCTATTGCCGCTGTTTTTTCCCGGTAATGGACTCATGGATAGATAGCCCCAGGATCCGGAATCATCATTTTTCTTGACCTGTACCTGTACCGTGAGCAGATATCCATCTTCAATCCGGCTGATGATATACCAGGGAGCTGAATCAATCGTTTCCATAAAGCCGGGCATATCTTTCGCAACCGGTCTTTTCCACTCCCTACGGTAGAACTCAACTACCTTTTCAATCGATTTCCGGGTATGGAAGCTCCGAACTGCCGATTTGATACCGTTGACTTCCAGATCTTTTCCCACCCATTCTACCATCGCCTGCGGCGGCGGTGGGAAGTCGGGAGCGGCCACCACTAGTGTCGGTGCCAGGAAAGCAGATGATAATATAAAGATGAAAGACAGCTGTAGCCTAGTCTTGTATTTGACTCGTATGATTAAATTCAGGCTGTCCTTAAACATCAGTCTATGCAGGTCCTTGAATCGTCTGTACGTGGGGTCACGGGCACAAAATCACACATGCCAGCATCATTACATTCATGCACACCGCCATCTTCCAGGCGATCTGGATGCACAGCGTCAATATCGATATAACCTAGCCACAGGCTGCCCTTATCATCTGGCCCCCATATGCCGCCAGGATTACATAGGCGCATTTCCGGAGCCAGTATCGCGATGATATTCCAGATAGTTTCAAAACCAGGGATTGCATCCAGTAATTCGCTCAGTAGCACAGTCGGTACCGCGCCACCTGCTTGATTATAGGTATGTTCTACACCACCAGCATTCCAGCCATCAGACAAGACACCGGCACTGCTGACAAAATCCAGGGTGCTGCCAGTCACGCCGCTGAGCCTATTGCTACTGTCGTCTAGTCTTTTAAAAGTAGGGCTAACAGCCACCTCCATGGAAACTGTTGAATTGGCATAGCCATCGGTATTGATGGCAGTAAAGCCTACGGAGGATCCAACGAAACTCATTAAGCTGCCCATGGCACTGAATGCCCAATCAATAATATCAAATAGCGTATTCATGACATCACCGATGACGGGAATGGTGGGAGTATCATCAGAACTCTTCAAGCTTGCCCCATTGCCATCGACACCGGCGTACAAGGCCATGCCGCTATGGTCTACCCAGAGTGGGTTGGCAGTGTCAGCGCTCCAGCCAGTAATAGCATCCGTTGACGTAATAGGCTGAGTTGTATCGCTATTGCCAGGATCGGTGAAAAAGCGTTGTTGCGTTTCAGTATGGGTCAGGGTGGTAGATTTGATTGGTTGAGGAACGGCGTTGAATCCCGTCATTGGTTCATTATCATTGGCAAACCAAACAGTATATTCCCAGGCTTCATAACGTGCGGCCTGAATGGCAGTTTGTTTGATGTCGATATATTTTCCCAACAGCGAGATACCGAGAAACAGAGGCACCAAGGCAAACGAGGCGCATACTAAAAATTCAGTCATGGCCTGCCCAGCTATTTTTCGTTTTGGTTTATTAACCATCATCATTCAAATACTGGGTAATAAATCAAGTAGATCGCCGAATATCAGATTAAACGATTGGCCCAGGTTAATGAAATCTTCCTTTTGCTGAATCAGTAGCGCCAGCAGGCGATCAGCATAACTGGTTTCAACAAGCCTGGCCTGCCAGTAGGGATTAAAGGCGCTGCCGTACTCTGCCTGTCCATCTCCACGGTGGAAATGGCTGGCCAGACTATCGGTGGGTCTGGAGAAATACAGTTCTGATTTCGCGAGGACCGCAAGTTCCTGATCCGCCAGGGCCTCGTTGAGGCTGAAGCGTCCACTGGGTTCATTGTTTATGGCATTGCTATCGAAATCGCTTTCATCCTGCACCAGACCTATTAGCAGGTTAGGCGCACCCACGCCGAGAAAGGATTCGTTACCGGTGGTATCGACATAATGTGGCAGGCCGCCATACTTCTTGTTGACCAGGGTACCGGCAGTGGTCTGATATAGCTGTGCCAGAGAAGCAATACCTGCGGGTGGTATGGGGCCGGGGCCGGGGGAATACCAGGCCAGTGTGCCCTGAGCTGCACCACCGTAGTCGTCATCGGTAATAGGGCCACCTACAGTGTCCGTTTTCATGTGTAATGTGCTTAGGTTATTGCCGGGAACTCCGGCCTTAGTGGGCTGCGTAGCTACCTCTGCAAAACCGGCTGAAAAGGGATAATTGGTAGGAAAAGGGAAATGGGACAGAGATTCAGGTACGGGAACCGGGCCAGCAGGTGTTGGAATCAACCAGATTTTTTCACCTAATACCGAGACATACATTCGTAGTTCGTCACCACCCACACTGATCCCGCCTCCTATCGAGACAGTGCCACATATCCCTAAAGCACAGGCCTCTGCCCAGACACGCATGGCAATCGCGATCTCCAGAGCCAATTGTGTGGTATCGGCACCAGACCAGTTGAAGGCTTTCGCGTAGGCTTTTTTACCTGTTGTGGAGGACGGGACGACGAGACGTAATTCGCTGCCGCCATAGCGTCCCAGAGTGATTTCAAGGGCGATGTGAAATTCGAAACCTACTTCGATAGAAGCAACTACGATATCAAATTTTATTGATTCCTCTACTGTTTCGTCTATGGGATCACCGAGTATCGTTTCGAAAAGTGGGATTTCCCAACCACGCTCCATGGTGAAGGGGTCACGTGAATCACGGATCAGGGCCGCGAGCCTGGCATAGCCACTATCCTGGGCCTGAAACTGCTCATAGGTCATTTTTTTTGAAGGACTATAGGCGGTGGCAAACTGGTCGCCCGGGAGATTGGGTAAGACACCATAAGTTGCAATATGAGCGATGAGGGAAACGATACCAAAATCAGAGATCTTGGTTCCAGGCGGTCCATTCTTCGTAATCATCTCATCGAGCACACCAACCGCGAAAAGGATACTGACGGTGTGATAACCGTATTCGGCAGCACCATAGATTTTGTTAATATTGTGTACCACCAAAGTACCAATGTTGGCTATCGCCTTCATGGCAGTGACTAGACCCGTCCCAGCGCCGCGCCAGGCAGAAGTGAAGGGAGTAACGAAGGCTGTTGAGGCTCCCAATGTCGCTGGAGCGAGAAACAGACTGTTATAGGTGTCGAGAAAATCAGCAATCGACTTTATATGAAAGGCCCATGAAGCCAAACCGACCATTTGTCCGATGGCCACCTCATTGGCGACGATGGCCCGGTTCATATAGGCGGCGAAATTGAGATCCCGTGCCTCTACCGTAGACATACTGAATGCGGCGGCATCAGCTGCATTTTGCAGCTGCATTTTATTACTGGTAAGTTTTCCTGCCTTGAACAGTCCGAGAGCGGAGACTAGCAATATCGCCATGAACAGCATCACGAAAACGGCAGCCTGGCCGCGTTGTGAAGTGTAAGATATTGAACTTTTTCCTAGCAATGCTCACTCCGTGATCCTGCCAGAATGTGTTAGACGAACACTTTAACGATTAATTAAGCCCTGGCTTAAATGGATTTGAATACATCGACTGGTAACACCTCCGCCAGCCTAAGGCTAGTGGAATAACAAGATCTCAATTGAGCGATACTTTATCACTCTCTAGACAGTTATCAAGCTCCCTCATCGAGCCTGTGCACAAGCTTACTATCTATTCTTGATCTACATAGTCACCAAGATTTCTCTTGGTGGTTGCAGTGCCCAGTTGAGAATCTACAGATTTAACTGTACCTTGTCCGCCGGCCAGCTCTTCGGTCATGGTGCCCATTTGGTCGGTGATGGTATCACCGAAAATGCTGTAGATACCAATGGCTGAAATGGCGATCAGGGCGACGATGATGATATATTCCGTCATGCCTTGGCCTAACTGTTTTAGCTTGTTTTTCACGTGATTTTCCTCGGTTATTAGTAATAAAAAAGTAAACAGACTCCTGCAAAAAATTCTATAAATTCATGCGTTTCCTACATCTACATCCTGCATTTAATTATGGACGCTAGATGCTTATTAGGCAATGCCACGATTCAAAAGGAATGGCTTATTTTAGTGTGTCCAGTCGTATTTACAGATAAATTGCCTGTTAATCAAAATGCCCCTTGAAAAACGCATTTGCATCACCACATTTAGCTATTCCGGAAATATTTTTATGAGGTTAAGCAAAACTAATGGCCGTTGAAGCACAAAAGGAAACACTTGGGTTCCAGACAGAAGTACAACAGTTGCTGGATTTAATGATTCATTAGCTTTACAGCGACAAGGAAATATTGTTAAGAGAATTGATTTCAAATGCTTCTGATGCAGCCGATCAATTGCGTTTTGAAGCACTGAAGGATGACAGCCTCTATGAAGATGATGCTGACTTAAAGATCTGGGTTGAATATAACAAGGACAATAAAACCATCACGGTTCTGGATAATGGTATTGGTATGTCGACGAGAAGACGTGGTGGAGCATCTGGGCACGATTGCTAAATCCGGCACCAAAGAATTTTTTAGCTCGTTGACCGGTGATCAAAGTAAAGACAGTCGAATGATTGGCCAATTTGGTGTGGGTTTTTATTCTTCATTCATGGTTGCTGAAAAAGTCGAAGTCACTACACGCAAGGCAGGTGCGCCAAGAACAGAAGGCGTTCGCTGGATTTCGGAAGGTGCGGGTGATTACACCATTGAAACTGTGGACCGACCCAAACGTGGTACCAAGGTTGTTTTGACTCTCAGAGAAGATGCTGCTGAATTTCTGGATGGTTTCAGGCTGCGTCATATCATCAAAAAATATTCTGACCATATTTCTCTGCCTATTATTATGCCAGGTGAAGATCCTGGCGCCGATCTGTCATCCGATGAAGACCAGAAGGATGATGCCAGTTTGGTGACAGCAGATGAAACAGTCAACAGCGCGACGGCCTTATGGGCACGTAACAAAAAAGACATCAGCGAAGAGGAATACCATGAATTTTATAAACATGTCGGGCATGACTTCGAAGATCCTCTGGCCTATATACACAGTAAGGTCGAAGGCAAACTGGAATACAGCAGCCTGTTATTTATCCCCTCTCGGGCCCCTTTTGATCTTTGGGACAGGCAACAGCAGCGACATGGCATAAAGCTTTATGTGAGGCGTGTTTTTATTATGGATGATGCCGAACAACTAATGCCTTCCTATCTACGGTTTGTTCGTGGGGTAGTGGATTCCGATGATCTGCCGTTAAATGTCTCAAGAGAAATTCTGCAAAAAAACAAGACCATCGATTCAATTCGGTCAGGTATGACCAAGAAGATTCTGGATCTGTTTGCCAAAATGGCAAAAGACGAGCCAGAAAAATATGCGACATGCTGGAAAGAGTTTGGTCGTGTCATGAAAGAAGGTGTTATTGAAGAAGCAGACAGGAAAGAAGATTTAGCCGGTTTATTCCGTTTTTCATCCACACATGATGATAAGGAAGAGCAAACAGTTTCACTTTCTGATTACATTGAACGTATGCCAGAGGATCAGGAGAGCATCTATTATGTGACTGCGGATAATTTCTCCACCGCGAAGAACAGCCCTCATCTGGAAATATTCCGTAAGAAAGGTATTGAAGTACTATTGCTCAATGATCCCATTGATGAATGGTTAACGTCACATTTGACAGAGTTTGATGGCAAGCCATTACAATCGGTGAGCAAGGGTGAATTAAACCTGGGTAAACTTGAGGATGAAAAAGATGATTCCGGGAAAGATGAAAAGAACAAGGAATCTGACGAGCTTGTTGAGAAAATAAAGAAAGTACTGGAGTCGAAGGTTAAAGAGGTCCGCGTCACCAGTCGCCTGACTAATTCACCTGCCTGTCTGGTTGCAGATGAACATGAATTGGGAAGTCATCTTGAACGAATATTGCAGGCATCGGGGCAGGATTTCCCGCAGAGCAAACCGATTCTGGAAATTAATATTGAACATCCGGTGGTCATTAAACTGGGTGAAGCTGAAGGCGAGCAATTCGATGACTGGTCACGTATTCTTTTTGATCAGGCACTGTTAAGCGAAGGTGGTCAACTGGATGACCCTGCCGAATTTGTACATAGGTTAAACAATATGTTTATGGCCCTTGGTTAATCTATTTTGGGCTCATTATATTGAGCCGATTCCAGGGCTGGAGTTGGTTCAATTCTTTCCTATTATTTCTGTATCTTGATTTATTAGTATTCTATTAGACTACTGCTGTCTGGGATGTCCGTCTCATTTCCATCCGTGTCCGCTTGGAGGAGAATTATGGTGTTAGGTAAGTTAATTATGCACTAGAATTAGTCCAGATATTTTTCATTCAGGACTGAGGGATGGATCTAACACTACCGGACTTGCCCAAACTGTTGATACACCTCAACTCTGTCGGCGTCGCGCTTTCCGCAGAGAAGGATCACGATCGTCTTCTGGAGATCATATTAATGCGTGCCAAGGACTTGACCAACGCAGATGGTGGCACGCTGTATCTGCGAACAGAAGAAAATTCCCTCAAGTTCGAAATTATTCACACGGATTCCCTGGGCATACGTATGGGTGGGCCTGAAGGCGAGCCAATAGCATTTTATCCCATCAAATTAATGCATGATGGAGAGCCGAATACCCATAATGTCGCTGCCTGCGCAGTGCTGAAGAATGAAACCATTAATATTCCTGATGCCTATAGCAATGAGGAATTCGATTTTTCTGGTACTCGGGGGTTCGATAAGAAGATGGGCTATCGATCAAAATCTTTCCTGACGGTACCAATGATCAATCATGAAAGTGAAATCATTGGTGTGTTGCAGTTGATTAATGCGACAAGTTTGAAAACGCGAGAGATAAGGCCATTTTCGACACTGGATCAGCAAATAGTTGAATCTCTTGCCTCGCAGGCCGCCATCACATTAACAAACAGGCAGCTTATAGAAGCACAGAAAAACCTGTTTGATTCTTTCATAGAACTTATAGCAAGTGCCATCGACGAAAAATCCCCATATACAGCCGGCCACTGCCGTCGTGTCCCCATATTAACCAATATGATTGCTGAAGCAGCATGTAATATTGATCATGGGCCACATAAAGATTTCAGCATGACTGATGCGGACAAATACGAATTGAGCGTAGCAGGTTGGTTACATGATTGCGGCAAAATTACCACCCCGGAAGCAGTAGTTGATAAATGCACCAAACTGGAGACCATCATTGACCGGATTGAGATGATCGATACACGATTTGAAGTGCTCAAGCGTGATGCCGAGATTACGGTTTTAAAAAACAAGCTCAAGGCATTGGGAGAAAATGACCCCGGCGCCGATGAACAGCTATCTTCAAAATTAAAACAACTGGATGATGACAGAGAGTTTATTCGCACTTGTAATGTCGGCGGCGAAGCTATGGCCGATGAACTTCAACAACGCGTGGAAGAGATAGCGCAATATAAATGGCAAAATGAGGAAGGGAATGAGAGTAATTTTTTAACTGAGGATGAGGTTTACAACCTGAATATCTTTCGAGGCACACTCACCGCTGAGGAGCGCGAGATTATCAATAATCATATTGTTGCTACCATTAGGATGCTTGAGTCCTTGCCTTATCCAAAACATCTGCTCAATGTCACGGAGTTTGCCGGTGGACATCATGAAAAAATGGATGGTACTGGATATCCAAAAGGCCTGAAGCGTGATGAAATGTCTATTCAGGCGAGGATGATGGGGATCGCGGATATCTTCGAGGCCTTAACAGCAGGGGATAGGCCCTATAAAAAAGCCATGCCGATGTCACAGGCATTGACCATACTCGGGCGTATGAAACTGGAGAACCATATAGACCCGGATTTATACGATGTGTTTATGTGGCAGAAGGTCTACCAGAGATATTGTGATGAATTTCTGACAGAGGAGCAATGCGATAATTACGATCTAAACAATATTCCTGGCTATGTTCCACCACCGGAATAAAGTGTGACTGAGCCAATACTGATAACAAGAGTCTGCTAGCTGTGAGGGAAAATTAAAGTTTATGCTATCGTCAGTCTACCTGGTCTTGAATATTTAATTTAAATATAGATAAGCCATAGCTAAACGATGGGCTAAACAGTGACTAAAACTATAAGCAAAAGTAAATTACCAGTGTCCCTGGAACCTGTCGCAGGTAATGGTTTGCTGGACAGACGTTTGTTTCTGCAAAAAGGTCTGACCTTTACCGCTTTTACGGCCGCGGCTGCGGCAGCACCATCCGTTATTGCAGAGGCTGCAGATGGTTCTGATAAAGCAACTGAAATAGATCCTGTTCGTCCACCGTGGATGCGTCAGCCAGGGCAAGCATTTTCACCCTATGGCGTGCCATCCCCCCATGAAGACAAGGTGATGCGATTACCTTCCGCAAATTCTGTGCTCCAGGGTAATGGTGCTTCCTGGTCACCCCTGCATCAACTCGAAGGGTCTATTACACCAAATGGGCTGCATTATGAGAGACACCACAATGGTGTACCCCAGATCGATCCGAAACATCACAAATTATTGATTCATGGTCTGGTTGAAAAAGAATTATTTTTCAGCATGAATGACCTGATGCGTTATCCACGCCGTTCACAAACCTGTTTTGTTGAATGTGGTGGCAACAGTAATTCGTCCTGGAATAAAAACGCGACAAAATCCCCGGTAGGGTATTCACATGGTCTGGTTTCGTGCAGTAACTGGGCCGGAATTCCACTCTCTACATTATTAAATGAGGTCGGCGTCCAGAAAAAAGCCAAATGGTTGATTGCTGAAGGTGCGGATGCCTTTGCCATGAACATGAGTATTCCCCTGGAAAAGGCCATGGATGATGCCATGCTGGCCTTGTTTCAAAATGGTGAACGCCTGCGGCCAGAAAATGGTTACCCAATGCGATTATTATTACCAGGTTGGGAAGGTGTGCTAAATGTGAAATGGGTGAGAAGAATAGAACTCTCAGATCAACCCGTGATGGCACGTAACGAAACATCAAAATACACAGAATTATTACCCTCAGGAAAGTCACGCATATTCACATTGGAGATGGAGGCCAAGTCACTGATCACATCGCCGGTTTCTGGTACCTCAATCCCTGAGCCGGGCTTGTTTCAGATTAT